>Ga0154573_137_pt1 | contig 5226 bp, 5 predicted proteins | sample RifGroF2_FD_116002 | JGI IMG/M metagenome (GOLD analysis project Ga0154573, IMG submission 116002) | Omnitrophica WOR_2 bacterium GWF2_43_52 | reverse complement strand
TATTTCTTGAAAGGACTCTGGTTTTTTCTTGTACCCTTCCTGGTAACGTTTAATTAATTCTTCCTGTTCTCGATGGCCTAACCAAAAGCGAATTACCTTGTCTGTAATGGCACTTCTGGCAAAGCCTAATTTTTTACGGATGCGCTCCAGCTTATAAAAATATTCTTTAGACAAACTTATGGCAATCTTCAAAGTATTGCGCATTTTTATCTACCTCATTATCCTGCCAAACTATAATATTTTTCATACTATTGTCAAATAAGTTTTAAATTTCCAACAAAAATGAGAACATCTGACTTGTCTGTTCGTGACACACATGGGGCGACTACTCCCATCTTTGCCTCATATGGTGCAGGAGAACCCAAGATGTCTCTTATTTCATCTAATTAAGCATCATGAAATCACCTCCTTACCTATCTCATATCCCAACATCTTGTACGTTTTTACTCGACGTTTAAACATCCTCTCCAAGACCGGCAACCGAGCATCAACATAATCATAAATCCTTATATCATGCTTGTCATGATGATACCTGTGCAGACGCCCTGCGTACTGAACAATCTTGCCTTTGAAAGAACTGGGCATCGTCAGAAAAAGCGTATCCAGACGCGGCTCGTCGAACCCCTCGCCGATATATGATCCTGTCGCTAAAATGGCACGGCGTGAATTATTGGCATTTTCTTTAATTCGCTCGAATATTTCTCGCTGACTCTTACGCCTCATACCTCCATACAAAACGGCAAGAAAATCGATTTTGTCCCGCAATCGCTCCGCAAGAATCTCCAGATGATCCCGGCGCTCCGTCAAAATCAAAGGAAACCTCCCTTCATCCACAATGCTAAGAATATCATCAACAATCATATCATTACGCCTGCTGTCTTTAAGTAACTCACCCCATACATCGGATATGCGCGAATCACCAGACCACGGATATTCAAATTCGGTTGACCGCAGGATAACTTGTGAACTCGCGATATGTTCAGAAATATCCTTTCGCTTAATCTGATGACAAATAGGCCCGCACTGCATATGAATAATCGGCTGGTGGCCGTCACGCCGATATGGTGTCGCGGTTAAACCCAGCACATATTTCGCTTTAACTTGCGCCAAAACCTTCTCGAACGACACCGCGCCGACATGATGACATTCATCAACGATAACAAAACCATAATCCATAATACGGTCATCCACGCCAGCTAATAAATCCATACTTTGAACCATAGCGATGTCAATAATCCCGTTAGACTTATTCTTCCCTCCGCCTATCTGGCCAATCTCCTTCTTATTGATATTAAAAAGTGAAGATGCCTGTAGTCGCCATTGATCCATCAGTGGTTTACGATGAACAAGAATTAGGGTGTTCGTCTTTCGCTTGGCAGCCGCGGCAAGCGCCAAAACCGTTTTTCCCACCCCCGGAGGAGCAACAAATACGCCAAAATCGAAATCCAGTATTTCCTTTAATGCTTTATCCTGCTCCTCTGTAAGCGTGCCATTAAAAACAAAATTTGTCTCCCGTCCGGCAAATCGTTTGTCGTTAACATTAAACCGTACGCCATACCCACCGAGCAAAGCCTTAACATCATCCAAGCACCCTCTCGGCAAAGATAAATACCCATCCATAATCTCCGCACAACAAATAACTCTTGGGGTATCATGCGTCGAAAAGCGCATCCTCTGTTTTCTGTAAAACTCCGGATTCTGGAACGCGGCCAAATGCTTAAGCTGATTGAACAAAACGGAGGAGCCTTCTCCAATCTTAATATAGAGCCGGTTCGCAAGCACAGCATCCAAGGATTCCGGTAATTCACTAATATCGACTTTAAACCGTCGCTTTCCTGAAGGCAAGCGCATCCATGGTTCGTCATTCTCCTCAACCGGACCCTGCCGCACCGCGATAATCTGACCAGTTTTTGATGCTTCATCCACGAACGCCTCAACATCGCGATAAGACATTTTGCCAAGTGACGATAAAAATGCCCACTGGTCAGGATACGGCTCGCCACTATCATCAATAAAAACGCTATTTCCTCTCCTCATGGCTTCTTTTTGAAACGGTAACGCGATTAAGTTTCCATAGCCACCTTTTGGCATTGTATCCTGATTAGGAAATATCCGGTCATAACTTTTCATATCTATCTGATATCGCATGGCCATGGTCTTGGTAATCAAAGAGCTCCCCAGCTTACGCGCTAAAATCGCTGGCACTTCTTCGCTAAAAAAAATCCAGATGTGCCCGCCACTTCCGGAGCGCGACCGCTCCACAACCGCCGGAATCCCTTCTTGACGACAAGTTGCCATAACCGCCCGTATATCCTCAAGCCAACTTTCTTTATCAAAGTCTATCGCTAAGAAATGACAGCTTTCATTCTTAAGCATGGGATAGATGCCGATAACCTGTCGACCGTCTAAGTGTTGACGGATAGCAACCTCGTCAAAAGGCAGAAACTGCTGATTTGGACATTCAGAACATTTAATGGCGGGCTTGCGGCAAAGTGCCCGAACCCATTCGTTTTTACATACCGGGCTATATCCGCGCTTACCCGTCCGGTTATTAACCCACATTTTAGCACAAACATCTTCACGGCCGCGAAAATAATCTCTAAATAAAAGTGCATGATTAATCGGCCTTTGATTGTCGGACGCTGGCTTCAAGACGACAGTTTCTATGTCATTTAAACCGTTGAGTTTTTCGATATACTGCGACTTTAGTTTTATCAGCATCGCGATTTGCTCATCAATTTTCTCAATTTTCAACTTGATATTGGAATATTCTAATTCATGCATTTGATTTCAATACCTCGTTAATAAAAAAGTACGTCGCATGTCCGCCTAAAAGACAAGGTATGCTAATATGTCCATTTTTCATTGGGCATATTTTTCAGGCTTGTAATTACGTTCTTAACTTTCTTTGAAATATACGGCGATACATCAAATTGTCGTTCTTTTTTCAACCACCCCAATATTTCAATAAAATCCTTTATAAAATTAAATCCTTTATTATAAAAAACGCCATAGCCCTTGAATTCTATCAAGCTATGGCATGTCCCGATGCCGAATCTCTCAAGAGAATATTCTCGAGCAATTCTTTTTACGATGACTCTGTTGCTTCTTCAATTGCAGTTTCAAAAACCGTGTCGATACCAAAAGATAACCCTTCATTAATTCCTTTTACAGCTATATGTAGTTCTTTATCTGTTAGCTTTCTTCCTGTTATATTAATGGCTTGATGTTGCAAATCCTCAACAGATATTGAAAATATCGCTTCGTTACTGTCAGAGTATTTTTTCATAACATGAGGCTCTTTTCATCCCTTTGTTTTTATTCGGCTACTTCTTATCAATCTTTGAAGTATGCTTTAAGCGTATTCGTTCTTGCGCCATGCGGCAATATTCTGGAGATATATCGATACCAATATAATTTCGCTTGAGATTTTTAGCGACAACAGCCGTTGTCCCTGACCCCATAAATGGATCAAGGATAATATGAGCATTTGTCGACGAAACAATTCGTTGAATTAAAGACGCAGGGAATGGGGCAGGATGGCCATTTTTCATTTCTTGAGTAAACTCCCAAACATCGCCATAGGCATTTGCTTTTGATGCTAATTTAAAATCCGGCTTCGCTATTAGATATATAACTTCGTAAGTAGGCAAAAAATATCCGGCATTAAAATTAATGCCTCCTTTTCTTTTCCAAATGATTATCTGACGGACAGGAAATTTCCCAACGATATCATGACGGTCTTGAAGCAATCCATTTTGCACTCGCCACTTGTGATTATAAAAAATAGTCCCGTCATTTTTTATTAATCTATACATTTCGTCCAGACATTTAATTTGCCATTCCACATATTTTTCATGCGGCATGCAGTCATTATGATGGCTATATCCATTAATTAAAGCGGCTCTAGACCACTTGCCTCCGCGCCCATCCTTCATCCCATTCCCTGTAGAATTCTTAAGGTTATATGGCGGGCTGGTCACGATTAGATCAATGGATTCATCAGGAATTGTTTTCATTGTCTCTAAACAATCACCACAAATAATCTTATTAAGATAATCTTTAGGAAATTTTAGCTTAGTGCTCATTTCGCTCTTTCAATAATAAGTTGATTAGAATATTTCTTTAACGTCGTCATAGAGTTCCGACCAAACACCCTGCTTGAGCCGAAATTTTGTTCCGTGGTTATGTCCTGTTCGCGCATCGAAATCAATCAGTAAATTTCCTGCCTCCACACAATACATAAATTTATCAAATGAAAATCCGGATAGAACAAAAAGATGTTGGTAGAAAAAATACTCATGCCCCTTGTCAATTTTTGCCTCAGCAACGACATAAAAACAATTCTTTATCTTTTCGCCGATTGCATACTTCAGATCTTCAAAACCCCAATAAGGCTCGGGTGAAATTGCCCCCAAACCCGCTCTTTTCTCAACGGAGGTCAACCATGACTTGATTGCAGAATCCGACGTATCAACCTTCTTTGAATCAAATACAAACTTTAATTTTTTAGCAACACGGTCAACAACTACTTTGAATCCTCGATTTGTAAAACAACCGGCACCAGTGGTTGATCGAAAGCTCATTTCGGTTTTTGGGTACTTAGCCCCCGCCTGTTTATGAGGCCAGCCATATTTTGGCAAGAGGATATTACTTACAATACGAGCCGCTGTTGGCGACGGCTCAATATGTTTTAATGTTATCAGCGAAGCTGAGTGTGCCCTCTGCCCCTTAAGCTCCCATTCTCTAGCGTTAGGAATTGGTAGATTATTCTCTGCAATGCCAAGAAGAACCTCGAGCGTATTGCCCACAGCGCCATCATTTCGAGTGTCTCGCGTTTGCTTTACACTTTTATGCCACCCACTTGATGCGATAGCTTTGATTTCATCGATTAACTCATCTTTTGAGAATAATTTCATAGACCACCTTTCATTATTATCTTTTTTGGGGTGGCTTCCAGAAATCTAAAAGATATTCAAAAGTTACACCCATAGTTATATAGTTGCTCGGCCAGCCAAAAATACCAATGCCATTAACCACATTAGTGCGATCCCAGATTATGGTATTACGTAACTCATAACCTCGCTTGCGAAGTTCTTCGATTAATGAAACATGAATCGTTATGCGTTGGTTTTCCCACCACATGTCCGGAACGTTAATAACGCAATGCGCCTTCTCTTTCAGGAGAGGCAGTAAGCCTTCAAAAATATCCCCCATGGCCACCGC
>Ga0154573_126_pt1 | contig 19531 bp, 19 predicted proteins | sample RifGroF2_FD_116002 | JGI IMG/M metagenome (GOLD analysis project Ga0154573, IMG submission 116002) | Omnitrophica WOR_2 bacterium GWF2_43_52 | reverse complement strand
AAGCGCCTATTAGGCTACCGCACGCAAATAGCTTTAAGTGCTTGGGGGTAAAGATAAATTGTAAATATCAAATGTGTTCTAAGAAATTTAAGGATGGGGTATTGCGCGTTGAAATCTTAAAGAAGGAGGTGAAAGACGTATGTATAGTCCAGTGTTGAGTGAATCAATGGTCAAAACGCTTTACAGGTTAAAACAAATGCAAGGAAGGCCGATGACGGTGGTAGTTGATAATCTGCTTTTACGGTCCATTGCTTCCGTAGACAAGAAGCCTGTATGCGAAATGTGTGTGAGAGAGAATAACAATGATTGCGGGAACTGCTATTTTTCCTGTATTAAAGGGGAGGTAGAGAAATGTTAGCGAAAAATGAATTAAGGCAATTTACCGGAACAGAGCACTGGTATAGGCATTTAAGCCCTAATTTAATGCTTGAAAATTAGATTTCGGTGGTATAATGTAACGAAATGTAACCGGAGTCTTAATGGAAGAGAAAATCGAGTTTTATACTGCAGAAGAAGTTGCTGAAGCTTTAAGATTGCATCCCTACACAGTCAGAAGATTATGTCGGGAGAAACGCGTCCCGGCATTTAAATTTGGCGGTCAGTGGAGATTTCGAAAAGATGAAATAGATAAGTGGTCTAAGAAGAAGGATTAATATTTAGACTTAGGAGAAAATTATGGCGAATGGTGATCTCAATTGGATAGCGAATTTCATCTGGGGTATTGCAGATGACATTCTTCGTGATGTTTATGTCCGCGGTAAATACCGTGATGTCATATTACCTATGACGGTTATACGCAGGCTTGACGCAGTTCTGGAGCCAACCAAGCAGGCCGTTATAAAAATGAAAGAGAGTCTTGATAAGAGGAAAATAGCAAATCAGGATGTCGCTCTTCGGAGTGCCGCAGGGCAAGCGTTTTACAATACTTCGCCATTTACGCTTCACGATTTAAAAGCCCGCGCGAAACAACAGCAACTCAAGTTCGATTTCGAAACTTATTTAGATGGTTTTTCTCCCAATGTTCAAGAGATCCTTGAAAAGTTTAAATTTCGCAACCAAATAGTGACAATGGTTGAAGCGGACATCTTAGGTTATATGATTGAAAAGTTTTTGGAAAATTCGATCAACCTTAGCCCGAATCCGGTTTTCAATCAAGACGGTAGCGTGAGGCTCCCGGCGCTTGATAATCATACTATGGGGACTATTTTTGAAGAGCTTATTCGGCGTTTCAATGAGGAGAATAACGAGGAAGCCGGAGAGCATTTTACCCCGCGGGATGTTGTGAAGCTTATGGCAAAATTAACATTTCTTCCGGTTGCCGATAAAATCGAATCTGGAACGTATTTGGTCTACGACGGTGCATGCGGGACTGGCGGCATGTTATCCGTGGCGGAAGAATCTTTGGTTGAGCTTGCCAAGAAACAAAAGAAAGAGGTGTCTATTCATCTTTTCGGGCAGGAGATTAATCCCGAAACTTATGCTATCACCAAGGCAGACCTTCTGATTAAAGGGGAAGGTGATGAGGCAGAAAACTTTAAAATGGGTTCTACACTTTCACAAGATGGTTTTCCAACCCGAGAGTTCGATTTTATGTTATCCAATCCTCCATACGGTAAGAGTTGGAAGACAGACCTTGATCGCATGGGCGGGAAAGCGGATATTAAAGATCCAAGATTTATTGTTGAGTATGCTGGGGATCCGGAGTTCAGCTTGATTACGCGGTCAAGCGATGGCCAGCTGATGTTTTTGGTGAACAAACTTTGCAAGATGAAACATGATACAAAACTGGGAAGCCGAATCGCAGAGGTTCACAATGGATCATCTCTTTTTACCGGAGACGCGGGGCAGGGTGAAAGTAATATCAGACGATGGATTATTGAGCATGATTGGCTGGAGGCGATCATTGCGCTACCGTTGAATATATTTTACAATACCGGCATCGCGACCTATGTCTGGGTTCTTACTAATCGCAAATCTCCAGAACGCAAAGGCAAGGTTCAACTTATTGATGCGGCTGCATGGTTTAAGCCATTACGAAGAAATCTCGGCAAGAAGAATTGCGAATTATCAGAAGAAGACATAAAGACTATCTGCGATTTGTTTCTTGCTTTTAAAGAAACGCCGGAATCAAAAATATTTCAGAATGAAGCATTTGGCTATCGGAAGGTTGTAGTAGAGCGTCCGCTTCGACTCAGCATTGATTTATCGCCTGCGAAGCTACATAGGTTTGCTCAGGCTTGTAAAGAGGCAGACGATGAGTCGTTGGTTAAACTCGTTCAGCGATTCTCTAAAAAGATTGGCACCGGGCCACACACAGATTTTAATGTTTTTATGGAGGCAGTTAATAACGATGCCAGTGAGCATAATGTAAAAATGACCACAAAACGCCAAAAGTTATTGGAAGTAGAATTGGCGGAAAAGGATGAGAAAGCAAAGCCTGTAATTAAAAAGATACATAAGCATGGTCAGATTGAGCCGAACCCCATCGAGGGATTGTTTGTGGTAAAGGATGGTGGGAAAGAAAAGGTGGTCGAGTATGAGCCAGATGTTGATCTTCGTGATACGGAGCAAATCCCACTTCTTGAAAAAGGAGGCATCGATACATTTTTCCGGCGTGAGGTTTTGCCGTATATTTCGGATGCATGGATAGATGCGACATCCACCAAAGTGGGGTATGAGTTTTCTTTTACGCGGTATTTCTTTAAACCGCAACAGTTACGCACACTGGAGGAAATTCGTGCTGACATACTGACTGTGGGTAAGGAAGCTGACGGACTACTTGATGAACTATTTAAAAGAAGTGTTAAATGATTGACGATCTAAAACATTATCCAGATTATAAGGAATCTGGTCTTCCATGGATTGGGCAAGTGCCGAGGCATTGGGAATTGCGCCAAGCACGGCACATTGGCCGCTTTTTCAAAGGCGTTGGCGGAACTAAGGAGGATGCCACTCCGACCGGTGTGCCCTGCGTGCGTTATGGCGAATTGTATACGACATACACATATTTCATTCGCGCTACAAAATCGTTCATCACTGAAAACCGAGCTGTGGACTATATGCCTATTCAATACGGTGATGTATTGTTTGCGGCATCTGGTGAAAAAATCGAAGAAATTGGGAAGTCGGCGGTCAACCTCATGCATGGCGCAGCATATTGTGGCGGCGATGTGATTATCTTGAGACCGAATATTCCTGCGCAAGCGCCATTTCTTGGTTACGCCTTGGATTGTCGTCCGACTACGAACCAGAAGGCCACCATGTGTAGAGGTACCACCATTAAGCATATTTATCCAACCGAATTAAAGAGCTTGTTTTTTCCACTACCAACGTTGGATGAACAAGCGGCCATCGTGCGATTTTTAGATTGGGCAAACGGGCGATTGGATCGAACGATCCTGGCGAAGCGGAAGAGGATAGTGCTGCTTAACGAACAAAAACAAGCCATTATCCACCGTGCCATCACGCGTGGCATCAATCCCACAGTACCCCTCAAGCCCTCTGGGGTTCCATGGCTCGGCGAAATTCCAAAGCATTGGGATATCTTGCCGTTAGGTAGGCTGCTGGCCGAGCGAAACGAGAAGAACGATCCTATAAAGACCGACAACATTTTGTCTCTTAGCTTGCACGATGGAGTTATTCCATATGCTGATAAAAGACCAGGAGGAAACAAGGCGAAGGATGATCTGACGGCGTATAAGTTGGCTTATCCTGGGGACATTGTGCTGAATAGTATGAATGTCGTTGTTGGTTCAGTTGGATTATCTAAATATTTTGGGGTGGTAAGCCCAGTTTATTACATGCTATATCCTCGCCAGCCGAACGATGTCGTTGAATATTTTGATGCAGTTTTTCAGGACAGGGCTTTCCAGAGCAGTCTTTTTGGATTGGGTAATGGGATCATGGTTATTCAGTCCAAATCTTCAGGGAAACTTAACACAATTCGTATGAGAATCCCTATGACAAAGCTAAACAGAGTTGAAGTTCCGCATCCCAATCATGAAGAGCAAGTTGCTATCGTAGAATATCTCGCCAAAGCTAAAGCATCTATTGATAGCGTTATTGACAATGCCCGCAGGGAACTGTGCCTCCTGCAAGAATACCGTACGCGGCTGGTGTCGGATGTGGTGACGGGCAAGCTAGATGTTCGTTCTATTGCTAAAGATTTGCGAGAGGAATCCCCAATCACAATAGAAGAAGAGGATTCTGGCGAGCTAAGCATGGAAGTAGATGAGGAGGTAGTGAATGCCGACGAGTGATACAAGCGAAAAGGGTCTTGAAAAATTAATCTGTATGGCACTTACGGGCCTCCCATGCGATCCGGCAAAATCAGGAAGCGCAGTTGCTGAGCCAGTTGTTCCTTACGGCGGAGAGGGCTACGTTGCTGGAGACCCGGCAGACTATGATAGGGATCACGCTATCGATCTAAAGAAGCTCACATCTTTTATAAAAACAACCCAGCCAAAATTAGTTGAAGCTCTCGATTTAGAATCAGATTCACCGAAGCGTCAGCAATCCCTTGCGCGACTCCAAGGGGAGATCGCAAAGCGGGGCGTGATTGATGTGCTTCGTAATGGCGCAAAGCATGGGCCCCACACAATTGATTTGTTTTATGGTACACCTACAGCGGGCAATAAAGAGGCGGTAAAGCGTTTTTCTCAGAATGTCTTCAGCATTACCCGGCAATTGCGGTATAGCAAAGACGAAACCCAGCTGTCTTTGGATTTGTGCCTTTTTATAAACGGATTACCGATAGCCACTTTTGAGTTAAAAAACAGCCTTACTAAACAGACCGTTGAGGATGCTGTTCAGCAATATAGGCGAGATCGCGACCCTCGGGAGCTTTTGTTTCAGTTCGGCCGATGTATGATTCATTTCGCCGTGGATGATCATGAGGTGAGGATGTGTACGCATTTAAAAGGCAAAGGATCATGGTTTTTGCCTTTTAATAAAGGATGGAATGATGGAGCCGGTAACCCGCCCAATCCGAATGGGCTAAAGACCGATTATCTCTGGAAGGAGATTCTTACAAAGAAGGGCTTGACCGATATATTAGAAAATTACGCGCAGATCGTAGAAGAGAAAGATGAGCGTACTGGCCGGAAGAAACAAAGGCAGATATTTCCGCGATACCATCAGCTTGACGTTGTTAGGGTATTGCTTGCTAAAGCACGCGAGTCTGACGTTGGCAGGCGGTATCTTATTCAACATTCGGCCGGGAGCGGGAAGTCTAATTCAATTGCGTGGTTGGCGCATCAGCTTATTGCCGTTGAGAAGAATGATAAGCCAGTCTTTGATTCAATGATCGTTGTTACCGATAGGAAGGTTCTTGATAAACAGATTAAAGACACTATTAAACAATTCGCTCAAGTCGCTTCTACTGTGGGGCATGCGGAAAATTCCGGTGACCTTAAGAAGTTTTTGACATCAGGGAAGAAGATTATTATTTCAACTGTTCAGAAGTTTCCTTTTATCCTCGACGAAATTGGCGATGAACACCGCAATCGGAAGTTCGCGATTATTATTGATGAGGCACATTCAAGCCAAGGCGGCCGGACAACAGCGAAGATGCACAGGGTTCTTGCGGAAGACGGGAAAGAAGAGGAGCAGGAGACATTTGAGGATACCGTTAACCGGATCATGGAATCCCGCAAGATGTTGAAAAACTCCAGTTATTTCGCTTTTACTGCGACTCCCAAGAACAAAACGCTTGAGATTTTTGGTGAACCCTTCAAAGAGGGCGAGAAGAATAAGCATCGTCCGTTTCACTCTTACACGATGAAGCAGGCGATCCAAGAGGGTTTTATCTTGGATGTTTTAAAGAACTATACGACGGTTGAGAGCTATTACCGTCTTATGAAAACCGTTCCTGATGATCCACAGTTTGACGTGAAGAAGGCTCGCAAAAAACTGCGCCACTATGTTGAATCTCATGATTATGCCGTTCGGCAGAAAGCAGAGATAATCGTTGATCATTTCCATGAACAGGTGATTGCGCATCGCAAGATTAATGGTCAGGCGCGGGCAATGGTGGTGACTGGGAGCGTTGAGCGCGCGATTCAGTATTATCATGCGATTAAAGATTACTTAAAAGAGATCAAGAGCCGTTATATGGCTATCGTTGCGTTTTCCGGAGAGCATGAGTTTGGCGGTAAGAAATTAACCGAATCATCGATGAATGATTTTCCGAGCAATGTGATTACAGACCGATTCAAGGAGGAGCCATATCGGTTTCTTATCTGTGCCGAGAAGTTTCAGACTGGTTACGACGAGCCTTTGCTTCATACCATGTATGTGGATAAGCAATTGACGGACATAAAGGCTGTCCAGACGTTGTCGCGGCTCAATCGTGCGCATCCGCAGAAATATGACACTTTTGTGCTCGATTTTTATAATACCGCAGATACTATCAGGGAAGCTTTCGAGCCTTATTATCGCACCACGATCTTGAGCGAAGAAACGGATCCGAACAAGCTTCATGATTTGCAGGCGAGTCTGGACGGTTATCAGGTATACGCAGGGCCTCAGGTTGAGGAATTTGTTCAGTTGTATTTGTCCGGGGCGGATCGGGATCGTCTCGATCCGATACTTGATGCTTGCGTCGCGGATTATAAAGAGAATCTTGACGAGGATGGTCAGGTCGACTTTAAAGGAAAATCAAAGACGTTTGTACGAACCTATAGCTTTTTGGCAACTATTCTTCCGTATACGAATGCCGCATGGGAGAAACTGTCTATATTCTTAAATTTCTTGAATCCAAAACTTCCGGCTCCGAAAGAAGAAGATTTATCAAAAGGGGTTTTAGAGGCAATTGATATGGATAGTTATCGGGTTGAGGCAAAGGCGGCCATAGACATCGCTTTGATGGATAAGGATGGAGAAGTGGACGCTGTCCCGACAAGCGGTGGCGGCAGAAAGGCAGAGCCCGAACTCGATTTGCTCAGTAATATTATCAAGATGTTTAACGATCAATTTGGCAATATCGACTGGAAAGACGTTGATAAGATTCGCAAGGTTATCGCGGAAGAAATTCCTGCGAAGGTGTCAGCAGATAAGGCTTACCGGAACGCGATTAAGAATTCTGATAAGCAAAACGCCCGCATCGAGCACGACAAGGTATTGCAGAAGGTGCTTCTTGGGCTGTTTACGGATCATGCGGAGCTGTTTAAGCAATACAGCGATAACCAGAGCTTCCGCAAGTGGCTGGCAGATTCAATCTTCGCGGTCACTTATGAGGCGGGGAAGGAAGAGAAGCAAGAATAATGAGTTTGTACCGTTTTAGCGAAAAGAGGTATCTCGATAATTTTCTAAAAGGTGAGTTGTCGTTTGCCATTGCATCATCTTACGATGATGTTAAGCTGACCGCTGCTCAAAGGGATGACGAACAAGCTCGGACGTTCAATCCAGATCTTAAAAAGCACGTTTTTGTTATTAATGGTTCGGCATCGGCCATGAAAGGACTTAAAGAAGTTAAGATTACGCATACTGCGCGAGACGCCGATGGGGACAGATTGAATTACTACCTTATGTCTTTCACATCTGTGTATGATAAGAGGCTATTTGAGGAATTTTGTGCTGATACCTGCGTTGAAATTTTTAATGAGGTTGAGTTTAGGAATCGATTAGATAGAGCTTTAAAGGCAATAAATTGGAACGGATTATTAGGCGCAGTGAAATATTTTGATTCGAAAAGCTTGAGCGCCATATCGAGTAATGAGGATATTTTATTTTTAAAGGCGGATCAATATGCTTGGCAGAAAGAGTTCCGGGCCGTGGCCTTTCCAGCTTCTAAGGCTGATCTGAAAGACTCAAGAAAGAACATGAAGGTTGGCGATTTGTCTGATATTGCCAGATTCGTGGAATGATATGCGGGGCGATTTATTCGATGAATTTATGGAATACGATTTTACCATGGGCGCGGATGTAGTGAAATGCCCGCATTGCGGGGCCGATATGCCATGCAGTTTGTTTTTTGATGATGAAGTTGAATGTCCGAAATGTGGGAAGAAGTTTAGGAAGGATAAGAATTAAACGGCTCCGTTAGAGCCATGAGGATTTAATGCAAAATTTACGATTATCACCATCAGCGTTAAATATTTTTCTTGATTGTCCAAAATGTTTCTGGCTTGAAAAAAATCGGAGCATTAAGAGGCCAAGAGGCATTTTCCCGTCACTTCCCGGCGGGATGGATTCTGTAATTAAGACTTATTTCGACACTTATCGAACTAAGGATGCGATGCCTCCAGAAGTGAAAGGCAAGTTGCAGGGTAAGTTGTTTTCGAGTATGAGCAAGCTGGAGAAATGGCGAAGCTGGTTGCAAACGGAATTAAGTTATGAGGATAAGACAATAAATGCCGCTTTATCTGGCGCGTTGGATGATTGTCTCGAGGATGATGGCTTTTATATTCCATTAGATTATAAAACGAGGGGATCTGAGCTTATTGAAGATCCAAGAAAGTATTATCAAACCCAACTTGATTGCTATTGTTTAATTCTTGATGCCAGCGGATTTAAGACGAAAGGATTGGCGTATTTGCTTTATTATTGGCCATTAGAGGTCTTTGAAGAGGGGATGATGCGGTTCAAGGTTGAGCCGATCAGGATTGAAACAAATATTGACTCTGCAAAAAAGATTTTTCGAGATGCTGTTGCTTGTTTGAAGGGTGAAATGCCGCAAGCCACCGCGCATTGCGAGTATTGCAGTTTTATTGCTTCAAGAAAAGGTTAGGGAAAACACGGGATGTTGAATCAGTCATTTTCTATAGAAAACTTCCGAAAGATAATTGATGTAGAAAACCGTAAGGGTGTTTTCTTAGAAGGAAAATTTTTTCCAAGTCTTAAAGCCATTACTGACGAAATAAAAGCCTGCAACAAGAATATCGTATCTAAGAGAAGAGATAAAAGCATAACGACGGATAAAATAAAAGAGCTTTATGATCAAAGGCGAGAGTTGAAAGAACGTAAGGAGGCGCAACTAATCGCTGAATTGAAGAAGATTAGTGAGAAGGTCGTTGCCACTAATTTTAAGATTGAATTAGTTAAGAAAGACATCCCCGGGCAGAAGCCGCTGTATCTTGTAAAGGACTCGCCAGAACATTATTTTGCGATAAAGCAACTTCAGAATAATATGTCGCGTTTGTTTGGTGTAAAACAGGCGAATAGGTTCGAAATTGTAAGTCAGGTCAAAGTGCTACTGTCTGATGCGTTTCCAAAATATGTTTTAAGAACAGACATAAATGATTTTTATGAAAGTATCCCGCATGCAAGTTTACTTGAAAAGATAAACGGCAATAATTTGCTCACTCATTTTTCAAGGAAGATCATCCGTCAGATATTAAACGGATATAAAACATTATCTGGTAATGGCGCGGGAATCCCGCGGGGGGTTGGTATCAGTGCCTATCTGGCTGAATTATATATGCGCGATATTGACCGTTTAATTATGTCTTTGAAGGGATTAATTTATTATGCCCGATATGTCGACGACATAATTATTATTTTTACTCCATTAGTCGATGAAAAGCAGAGAGATTATAAGAAGAATATTGCTGATATTGTTGAGGGTAAATTTAAACTAAAATTAAACGCAAATAAAACCTTTTGTTTTGATTTAAGGGATTCGAGCAAGCAGTGTGAGTTGGAGTATTTGGGATATAAAATATTCTTTGGTGACGGAAAACTAAAAACTCGATTAACCCAGAAGAAGGTTGAAAAGTATAAGAGGCGCATCGATGCTAGTTTTGACAATTATTTCAACTTGAGCAAGGTCAATGAAAAGGAAGCAAGGAAGTTGCTTGTCAGAAGGGTAAGATTCTTGACAGGCAACACAAGACTAAAAAATAATAAAAATAATGTGCTCGTAGGGATATATCATTCAAATTCACAATTAACGGAATTGGATGATTTGACCAGCTTGGATGATTATTTAAGAAATAAGATAGATTCCATCACGGTTACTCCACTACAGGAGCGGCTCAGGAGGTTCGGGTTTAAAGCAGGATTTGATGAAAGGCGATTTCATCCATTTAAAACCTATGAGCTTCAAAAGATTATGAAAGCGTGGAAGTGAGATGCTCCGCATAAAGAAACAGATAAATATAAAGAAAGAGCGCGTGGTACTCTCCGATGTGTTGCCATTTGAGCTTCCTGTTACATTCTCTAATAGGCATCTCTATCAATTTTTTATAACGAATCATGTAAAGATAGATTTTCGACCTTTAACGAAAGCTTCCATTGAAAACTGTAGTCTTAATTGGGTGGATATTTCTAAGAAGTTAATCGAAAATGATTGGGCGGTTAATATAAATTCAGAAAAGGTTCGGTTAATATTAGATTTGAAATCAGATAGAGATAAGATGTTAAAAGTTTTTAACGGTGATTTTGAGAAAATAAATCCAATTTTGCGATCTTATCAAGGGGAATTTTTAAGCTGGAGGAAATGCGGCGCATGGTTAGATTCAGCAATAAAGATTCTTTTCGGATTTGATAAAGATAAGGTGGTTCTTCAAGATGCAGATGAACATCGCCTTAAAATTGATGAATATAAGACAATACCTTTTAAATATAAAATATCCCATAAAGAAAAAGATTTTCGTGAACTTGTTGTAATTCATCCAAAGAATCAGCTTTCACTCATAAGTTTTTACGACAAGTTTAAAGAACTCATCTTATATTATTGCAACGTTAGTCCGTTTTCCATAAGACGGCCATTTAAAGTTGCCAAATATTCGTATCATAACGACCGCTTGCACATGAAGAATTTGGCGTATGACCATGAACATAAATCGGCAGAGGAATACGACAAGGAATATGAGAACCTTAAGACATTTTTTGTTTATAAAAAATTTAGCAACGTGTATAAATTTTACGAATCGTATGAATATCATCGATGCGAGAAGAAATATAGCAAGCTTTTTAAATTTGATATATCGAAGTGCTTTGATAGCATTTATTCACATTCGATCGTTTGGGCTTTATTAAATAAGGGAATTGTTAAGGACAACCTTGTGTCTTCCAAAAAAACGTTTGGCGGGCAATTTGACATGTTAATGCAGAATTTAAATTATGGCGAGACTAATGGAATTATTATTGGCCCAGAATTCTCGAGAATTTTTGCTGAATTGATTTTGCAGAGGATAGACTTGGATGTCTTGCATTATTTGGAGCTCGGAAAAGACAAAAAGAAAGAGCTAAAACATAAAACAGATTATAAGATATTTCGATATGTCGACGATTTTTTTGTATTTTATGACGATGAGGAAACAAAAGAAAGAATATTGAGTGCGTATAGATATTTCCTGATGGAATATAAATTATACGTCAATGACTCCAAGTCTGTGTTATTTGAGAAACCTATAATTACTGGGATAACTATTGCAAAACAGAAAGTCGCGGACTTATTAAACGAAAATTTCAAGTTTGATGCTACAAAGGAACAGCTGATAGATTCCGGAGAGAACAACGAGGAGGAAGAGAAAAAGTACGCTTTTTATGCTAGTTCTAACAAGCTAATTACGAGATTCAAAACGATTATTAAGGAAACGAGCATTGTTTATAAGGATATCTTGAATTACACATTAGCATGTATTGATCGAAAAGCCTTAAAGCTAATAAAGGTATATAGCAAAATTGAAAGAAAGGAGGATCAGGAGCATCGGGTTGTTAAGGTGGTGCTAGAATTATTAGATTTCACCTTTTTCTTATATTCAGTTTCTCCGAGAGTGAATACGACAATTAAGCTCTGCTTAATTCTTAGTAAATTAACAAAATTTACGAAAATCAAAGCCAACTTTAATGGCGATTATCAGCATTTGATTTTCAAAAAGATTTATGACGAGATATCGTTGGTGTTAGGTAAAAATAAACAACCGGAGTTTACCCAAGTAGAGACCCTGTATCTCTTAATAGCTTTGAAAGAGCTAGGTAAGGGATATCGTCTTGATGAAACTGTGTTGGCTAAATATTTTGACATAGATTTGAACAAGAAGAAGTTCGGATATGAGTTGAATTATTTTTCAGTCAGCGTGTTGCTTTTTTACATTGAGAACAGAACGCGGTATGCCGCCCTCAAAGAAATTTTAAAAGAGCATATAAAAACGAAGTTTGAGAAGAATAATAAATTGAAGATGGCCGAATTGACATTCTTATTATTTGATCTGCTATCTTGTCCTTATATTGATGAAAATTTTAAGAAGGATTTATTGATTAAGTATAATGTAACAGATAATGCGGTTCAGACTGCGATATTGAGTCGCAAAGAACTTTGGTTTACGAAGTGGACAGATTTTGATTTTAGTAAAGAGCTGGAAGCTAAAAAAAGCCAAGAGGTATATTAAGATCTCATGCTCCGTCCAAATAATTCTCACACACATGCATGAGTTTTGTTCTCATACACATTGGGAACAAAACAAAAGGGGTAACAGGGACGGGTTGCCCCTCTTTTTAAATTATGAGCAGTACATCGGACAATTTTAAGAGGCGATTATGAAAAAAATCAAAAGGAGGAGATATGGGTTTTGATATTAAATTGACAGCTTATAGCCAAGAATCAGAGTCTTATCGGATTGACAGGTTAAATCGAGTCGTTGGGTATGTTTCTGCTTTAGCCGAACACTATGGTAACAATGACTTACTCAAGAAATTAGTTTCATTACATGACCATAAGGGTGAACTCACGGTTGAATGGAATAATGAGCCCGTAGCAGGCGAGAAAGAGTATTTTGCAAAAGCTTGGGCGAATATGTGTGAGCCGTCAGAAAATATAACCCATAAAGTGGTCAGCAAGTAAGGTCAAAAGTACGGTGAAAAGTAAGGTGAAGCTATTTTAGGGATGTTACGATTTGATGCGGTGGATTTGATATACGACTGGCGTTGTTCGGTGGTGTTTAGTCCTGCAATCTTGAGCAAGGTTTTGCCGGAGAATCGCTTGATTAGTGATTGATCTTCGGTCGTTTTCATGATAGAAATGAAGTCATCCGGGAGCTTTTCGATGATGGTCATTAGCTGGGATATCCGGGCCCGGGTGACGCCGAAATGGTTTCCAGCGGCAGTTTGTGTTCTTTGAGGGTTTTCTACCAGATATTCCTGAACTCGGACGGCCATGGCTACGATATTCTTGTAGACTGGTAATCGGGGGACACAATACTAATTATCTTGACTAAGAAGAAGGAAAAATAGGTATTGTGTCCCCCGATTTTGAGGACTTCTACAATTCCTTCGATTGGCAAGTTTGTAATTCAAATATAAAAGAATTCATGGGGGTTACTGCGCATCAAGCGATAATTAAGAAGCTAAAATAGGAAAGAGACTATAGCAACCGTAGAGAGAGTTTATGTATCCTCAAGATTTCAAATCTCAATATAGATTCTCGAAACTCGAAGATAGAGTATTTGTCGGGATGTGGTTTGGATCAGCGCATAGGCAGCGTTATGACCATATAATTAAACCCGCGATAGAAAACATGACATCGAGGAGATTGATACCTTATCGCGTTGATCAGCCGACTGTAGGCGGATCGATTCCGCTAGACATTCAAGAGGGGATATTAAATTATAGAGTACTTATTTTCGAAATATCGTTTATTTCGTCTAAGTGGTTTAGACAACGTTATCGTAATGCGAATGTAATGTATGAGTTAGGATTAGCGCATGCTTGGAGATTGAAAGAAGAGATTATTGTATTGCGTGATGATGGGGAGAATTTACCGTTCGATATCGAATCGTATCGTGTGCATAGGTACAAACCCTGTGAAGTCCAAAATTCAGTAACTCAAATCACGCTTCTTTTGGATAATACTTTGAGAGAAGTCGATAGAAGAAAGTCACAGACAGTTCAAAGGGCAAGAGAAAGCTTAGATGCAAAGTCTCTTGATTTCATTACTCAAAATAGGGGGCATTATTTTAGCGAAGCCGCTGTGAGGGATATAGAGCTACGGTTTACAATTACGAGACTTCTGGATTTAGGACTTCTTTGGTTACATTCGTCTAATGATGGTAGATATGCATATCATTGGACAGAGCTTGGGCGTGATGTAATCATTTCTTTTGGCATTGCGGCTGAAGATGAGAGTCAGTCATAGGAAATGAATAATTAAACTTTAATATCTCATCAAGCAGTATCCCAAAATTCGATTTAGGCAGACTATTCGAGATATTACAGGAGTAGGCTGAGGAAAGGGTGAAGTGGCCCATGGGCGCTGTGTTTAAAATATTAGCGATTGATGGAGGCGGGATAAGAGGAATTTTTGCGGCTCAGATTCTTAAAAGAATCAAAGACGAGCTAAAAATAGAATTTCACAAAGAGTTCAATCTCATAGCTGGTACGAGTACTGGATCGATTGTCGCAGGGGGTTTAGCTATTGATTATCCAATAGAGAGCATAGTCTCCTTGTATAAAAATGAAGGCGAGAAAATATTTCAGCGAAATTATTCAGATCGTTTGAATTGGTGGAATTGGAAGGCTCTCCTTGCGAGCAAATATGATAGCGCATATTTGAAAAAGACATTGAACGGAATCTTCAAGGACGCAACTCTTTCCCAGACAAAAGCGAAATTAATTATTCCCGCCTCTGATATTTCCAATGGAAATGTTTTTGTATTTAAGTCGAATTACGATCCCAATTTTGTTAGAGACAAAGACACAAGAATCGCTGATGCGGTATTGGCATCATGTTCCGCGCCAACGTTTTTTAATCCTCATCGGGTGAAGGAGTATCTGTTGGCCGATGGAGGGTTGTGGGCAAACAATCCTTCATTAGTGGCTCTAACAGAAGCGATGGGAAGGCGATTTAATATACCAAAAGACGATATTAGGATTCTATCGATAGGGACTGGTATAGGTAAAAAGTATTATGATCCTAAAGATTATAATAAGAATTGGGGGCTAGGACGCTGGGGAGTGGGATTGGTTAGCACAATAATGAATCTGCAATCAATGAACGTTGACAACATTGTTCGGTTTATCTTGAGTGAGCCAGACCGATTTGTTCGGTTAAATTATGATACAGATTGCGCTGCGGCGTTAGATGATATTAGAGTTGTAGACAATCTAATCGCTAGGGCGGATAAAAAGTTCACCTATAGCATAGACATAATTAAGAAATTTTTCAAAGGAGGTAATTGATATGGAGCTAACTGCTTTTTTCGACAAATTCTTAGCTGATACGGTTAATTTGAATCAATCCAAGTTGGATACTCTGAGCGAAAAAATGAACGTGATAGATTCGTTTTTCAAGAACAATAATACAATCAAGAAACATTACATCGGGCTCCTGCCACAAGGATCGTATGGACAAAAAACAATCATAAAGCCGCCGAAAGACAAAGATTTTGATGTTGATATCCTCCTATCATTACAGCCGATAAGTGGCTGGCAACCGGAGGATTATGTAGTTAACGTTCATACTGAGTTCATGAAAGATGGTAATTACAAAAAAATAACTGAACTAAACCCGCGTTGTGCAACGATATATTATTCAGGAGATTTTCATATAGATATCGTGCCCTTTCTCAGGATCGACGGTAGACAGTATATTACAAACAAAGATGATAACCGCTTAGAGGAAACCAATCCGATAGGCTATTCAGAGTGGCTTATGAGTAAGAATACCACCGCGAATAACTATCTAATAAAAGCTATTCGATTGACTAAATATTTGCGAGATATAAAGGAAAATTTTTCGGTTAAGTCCATACTTTTAAATACACTGATCGGCAACTGCATTGCAGATAAAGAAGTATTCTCGGAGTTTAAGAATTTACCTACCGCTTTTCTGACGGCTTTTACTAGGTTGAATGCTTTTCTTCAAAGCAGTCCAAACATGCCGACAGTAAAGAACCCTACGCTTTCAAGCGAAGATTTCAATCGACACTGGGATCAGAAAAAGTATTCAAACTTCCGTGAAAAGATAAAGCTGTATTACGATAAGACTAAGGACGCTTATAGCGAGGGAAGCAAGCCGGAAAGCATAAAGAAATGGCAGGCTGTATTTGGTGATGAGTTTCCAAGCGATGTTGAGGGTGATGAAAAAGCAAAAGTATTCTCAGCGCTATCATCAAAATCAAGGCCTTGGGGTAATTAGTGTGTTGGTTCAGGAAGAATCAATCGTGGTTCAGCAAGGATAGGATTCAAGTTGAGCGAGATTTCCCTCGGTTGCATTTTTATATTTTCAAAGACAGCATACTAATTTTAAGGGGATCGATTGATTTGAACGCTGAAGAAACTTCAGCCGACTCCTATGAGATCCAAATAATATTTCCTCCTGAATATCCTTCTGAGATACCGTTTGTTAGAGAGACTGCAGGGCGAATTCTAAGAATACCGGATAGGCACATATATGCGAAAGAAGGTTTCTTCTGCATAGGCCCTCGATTGGCGATCAAAGAGTCATGGGATAAAAATCATAGCATAGTACGGTTTCTAAATGAATTTGTGATCCCTTTTCTGGCAAATCAATCTTATTATGAGCGGATGGGGGAATGGAAAAATGGAGACTACGATCACGGTAAAAAGGGGATTCTCCAGTATTATCGAGAACGATTTAATATAAATGATGAAAAAGAATTGATGCTGATTCTTAATAATATCGTAAGTGGGGTAAAAGTCGGGCGTAATGATCGATGTTTTTGTGAGAGCGGAAAGAAGGCGAAAAAGTGTCACTTGGATATAACTCAGGATTTGCAGAGATTGGGGCATAGAAATATTTTCTTAGAGGACATAAAGAATCTTCTTGGCGACTCTAAGACGTCAGAGAATCAAGATAAGCAAGCGGCGGATATAACAACCGCACCTACAACAGCGTCAACAAAGCTTGCCCCATAGAACATCATAGACGTTCGATATCCCATTGGGTGGGGCCAGGGGTCGCATTCCTGAAAATCGGGGCAAGTCATAGCAACTCTGCGCGAATTTAGCGGGTTTACGCAGAGCTATCAAGAACATAAACAAAATTCCCGCCTCGTAAATTATCTCACCTAGTAAGAAAAAGGGGTCAGAGTGAATTAAAAAGTAAATGGGCGCCTGTCCCTATTTTAGTCTATTTCCTAAGAAAACAAAAAAAATATCTCAAGAAAAACTTGCCAGATTAGTTGATATTTCGTATAACGCAATTTCTAAGATCGAAGCTGGAAAAGCGAAAAACCCCACATTTGAGACGCTTGCTAAGTTAGTAGATGTATTTGGAGTTTCGATAGATGAATTGGCGGGGAGGAAATAAGTTAAGATAGGTTTAAGTTGTATAAAATTAAAAGAAAAAATATTTACTTCCCATAGAAAAATTATCAGATGCATTACCAGAAGAGGAAATTGATAAAACATTAAAAAATATTGAATCGAATCATCCAATGCAGAAACAGATTGATAAGCTTGAGGAAGATCTAAATAAAGAATTAGAAAGTATAGAAAAAGTGTACGGTAAAACATTCAGAAAAAAATTGGATAACAAGTATAGCAACTATGAAATTTCAAGATTCGAAAGATAAAAACCTAGCTGATTATCATGTTAGCTTAAAATGAATAATTTAAATAAAAATAATAAAAATGACTTAGTGGCAAAAGCTGCTAGGAGTGTTATGGGTGCTGTTCCTTTTGCAGGTCAGCTACTCTGCGAAATAGTTGATGAAATTATTCCAAACCAAAAAATTGATAGGCTGATTAAATTTGTCGAGATTTTAGACAAGAAACTATCTGCCTTTCAACAGGAATTCATAAAACAGGAAGTCCAGAAGGAAGAATGTGCAGATTTTTTCGAAGAGGGAATACGTCAAGCTTCAAGAGCTTTATCAGAAGAAAGGAAAGAATATATCGCCACTTTGCTTACGAATGGTTTGTCATCAAAAGATATTGATTATAATGAATCAAAGCATTTGTTGCGCATCTTGAGTGAAATTAATGATATTGAGATTATTTGGTTGCGTTTTTATTTAGTTCCTACTATTGGTGGTGATGATGAATTCAGAAAAAAACATGAAAATATTTTAGAGAAAATTGTCGCAACACTAATCGCAACGCAAGAAGTTAAAGACAGAGAAGCATTGCAAAATAGCTACATACAACATTTAGTTCAGCTTGGACTTTTGGAAAATAAATATGGCGGTGGTTTGCGATTTGATTCAACCCCTGAGGATATATTAAAGGTTACGAATCATGAAATAACCATGTTAGGAAAATTGCTTTTACATCAAATAGGTCTAGATGTTATAAGCTAAAAACTCAATTGAACGGATTTTTACGCGGCTTCGCCGTTCCAAAAACCGCTCATTTCGGGCGGTATACATAAAAAAAATAAAAAAACCGCTAAGAAGGAAAAGGGGTCAGAGTGAATTAAAAAGTAAATGGGCGCTGTCCCTATTTCGTCCCTATTTCCTTCACTTTTCATGAAAAAGTGGCTGGAGATGATTAGGAGAAGAGGAGTTCGATGATACATAAGGAATCTAAGAATCTAGTCAGAGGACACAATATGAGTGCTGAGGAAAACGATGATGGCCACTATATACCGGCGGACATTCGTCGCGCAGTTCTCTTAGAGGCAGGCCATGCTTGCGTGATTCCAACGTGCCAGTTTCCTGCGACTGAATTCGCACACATTGAGCCTTTCTCTCAAGTCAAAAAACACCAGGTTTCTAATATCGTTGCCTTGTGTCCTAATCATCACCACCTCTTCGATCAGAAAAAGATGATTGATCGCAAAGCCATCAAACTCTATAAGCTCAAGCTTCAATTTCTGAACAAGCGATACACGAAGTATGAGTTGCGGTTGCTCACTATCCTTGCTGAGAAACCCGCCGTAGTTGCATCAGGTGAGATCGAAACGATGGGGCTGCTTATGGATGGTCTTATTGAAAATGCCAAGACGTTTGAGACCCAGTCCATCGTGGTCACAGACAACGCGACAGGTCAGAAAACATTCGAAGATCACTTTGTGCAATCTTTTGCAGCTCGTTTAACGAAGAAGGGGCGTGAGTTCATCGACGTGTGGAAATCGAATTCAGAGAATCTACTCGATGCGTTATGAACCGTTGTCGCCACATAGTGATAAACAAGACGCTTTATGATGTAATGCCACTACTTTAGCAAGTACTTTTTAAGGTAGAACTTGGCTCTTTGATTTCATGGTTAAACGTTTCAAAATACTGCCTTGATGTCATATTATCGAGCGATTGATATAAATCGTCCCGTTAGGAAACGACCTGGAAAGAGTTGATTGGGAAATACTTAGCTTTGAACGTAACCCTGAGAAAAAATAGAGATAAAGCGGTTAAGGGGTATTCAGAATGGAGCCGGTAGTTATATTATTATAGATGGTATAATTTTCTTAATTCTTTGACCACTAATGATGCCTTAAGGGAGTTCTGGATAATTTTAATAAGGTACTTTTTTTGTTCTTCTGGAATATTAGGCATGCCGTCCTGGATATTTCCCACCGCTAATAAGGTTTTATGAAGATAGCCGTTTATGGCATGGCTAATGCACTTTAGTGCTTCACCCGCACTGTTAATCTCCGTAAGTCTTTTTATCTCCTCAAAAATCCTCTTAT
>Ga0154573_111_pt1 | contig 44788 bp, 40 predicted proteins | sample RifGroF2_FD_116002 | JGI IMG/M metagenome (GOLD analysis project Ga0154573, IMG submission 116002) | Omnitrophica WOR_2 bacterium GWF2_43_52 | reverse complement strand
ATAGGGGGCTCCCGACGAAAAAACGAGGCGGCGCTCTTTTAAAATAAAGTTCGAACCAATCTTTTCCAGAAATTCTTTCTGGGATTCTAAATTTCCTTCCCTTACGGCGTATTCCGCTCTGTTTAAAGAAGTTACAAAATCTCTAGCAGGTTCGAACCAAGAATTGCTCCCATCAGCACAACCCCGTGAGGATTTCCACAATTTTCTCCTTTCGTTAATAAAATACTCTTTTTCTGCGGTCTATATTTACAAAACGTTCATCATTGTCCTATAGTTTGAAATAGTAGGTTTTTCTTGGCAACTCCATTCTTATATGTAAAATGGAATCATGTATTCCAGAATACTAAGTCATCCGAAATGAAATACATCGTCTTATTGAGAAGAAGCAGTGTGTTTTCGTGTTGACCGTTTTTTACTATTTTTTATTTTGCCTGGGCGAGCATTTCTTGGGCGTGGGTTACGGCGATAGCGCTTTCTTTTTCTCCGCTCATCATTTTAGCTATTTCTTTTATTCTCGCCTCAGGGGTGAGCTCTTCTACCGCGGTTAGAGTGCGGTTGTTTTCTACTTTCTTATATATTCTAAAGTGTGTATCGGCAAAAGAGGCTATTTGTGGCAGGTGGGTGATTAGAATTACTTGCCTATTCGTAGAGAGTTCTTTAAGCTTCTTACCGGTAATAGTGCCTAAGCGTCCGCCTATCTGGGCATCTATCTCATCAAAAATCAAAATCGGTATGGGGTCTACTTTTATTAAGGCTTTTTTTAAGGCAAGCATAAGCCTTGCCGCTTCTCCCGATGATACAATCTCCGCCAGGGGTTTTAAGTCTTCCCCGGCATTTGGGCTGATATAGAACATAACCTGGTCTTGGCCGTTAGGGTTAAGTTCGGCCTTTTCAATCCTGCATTCAAACCGCACATGCATAATCCCCAGCTCTTTTAATTCTTGTTCAATCGTTTCTTTGAGGCTATCGGCAGTTGTCTTTCTTTTTTTAGTAATTTTCTGGGCGATCCGGAGTAATTCTTTTTCCAGGGCGCTTATTTCTTTATTCAGCTCAGTAGAGTTTATTTTTAAATTGAGCAGGGTATCATACTTCTTTTTCGCGGACTGATAAAACGCGGTAACGTCTTCCAAGCCCGGGCCGTATTTGCGCTTGAGCTCAAAGTAGATATCACAAAGCTTATTGATTTCATTTGCTTCTTGGGGCTCAAAAGAGAGGTTCTCCAGATAGTGGCGCAGGTATGATAACATTTCATCGCTTTTTTCCTGGATTTGGCTTAAATTTTCATTAAGGATAGAAGTAGCAGGATCGATTTTGTTTAAGGGCTTTATATGGGTAAAGGCTTTGGTAAAACCAGCGGAAATCCCGGATTCATCGTTTTCAAGGGTGTTTTTCAGTTGGCTGGCGTATTCATAGAGCTTCTCGGAGTTCTGCAGCCTGGTTTGTTTTTCAAGTAATTCCGAGTAATCTTCTTCTTTTAAGGAAACCTGCGTTAATTCCCGGATTTGATGTTCTAAAATACTGATATCTCTTTCCCGGGATGAAGATAATTCATTTAATTCTTCTCGGTTTTTGGTAAGCTCTGCATACTTTCGGTATGCGCGTTGGTATTCGTTTTTCAATTCATCGATGTCGCTTAGCCTGTCAAGAATATCCAGGTGGACTCCGGAAGAAAGGAGCAGTTGGTGGTCATGCGGGCCGTGGAAGTCAAGGAGATGGTTGCCTAATTCTTTGAGCTGGGTGAGCGTTACCGAGAGGCCGTTTATTTTTGCTCGGTTACGGCCGTCAGGAAGGTAGCCGCGGTTAATGATAAGAGAGGTTTCTTTTTCAGGGAGGAATTCAGACATGGCCTCATAGTCATTGATTAATTTTTTAGATATTTCAAAAACAGCTTCTACTGTGCAAGGCTGTTGGGGATCGCGGATTTGAGAGGGATCAAGGCGTTCCCCGAGAGCATAGCGAAGCCCGTCAATAAGGATAGATTTCCCCGCGCCTGTTTCTCCGCTTAAGATATTTAATCCCTTTGAGAATTCTATCGTTATATGGTCAAAGAGGCCAAAGTTTTTAATGGTGAGTTGGGAAATCATCGGTTTGTCCGATAGGTAGTGTTTCTTAAATAATTTTTATCTTATCGTGGAGTGTTTATCCGCGTGTGCTTAATTTTTTGTTCAGTGGCAGGCGGCATTATATACCCAACTTCCTTTTTTGGCTTTTTGCAGTGGTGCTGATCGCAGGCTTTCTTTTTGCTTGGCCCGAAGGCCTTTCTTCCTTTTGTCATGGCGTGCTCCTTTAGATTAAACTCCCAGAAATACGGATACAATCCGTCTTGTTTATTTTATCATTCCGATACTAATATCTTACCTTAAACGAAAACCCTCTGCAATATAAATAAATCGGGAGTAGGGCAAAAGTGTTGGCTTCAACACGGTTTTAATTGTATAATTATGCTAGCATGGTTGTAGAAAACGGTAGTATATTGTTTTGGGGTGGGAAAGGATTGGTAATCGATGAGCTCTAGCGAAATCTATTTGTCAAAGAACGATACCTTGCGTTCTGTTAAAAATAGGCGCAGCGTAAGGATGTTTTTGGATAAGCTTGTAAGCGACGATGACCTCCAGGCCATTCTGCATGCGGCAAACCATGCTCCGTCCGCGCATAATCAGCAGTCCTGGCGTTTTGTGGTCTTAAAAGGCAAAAAGAAAAACGAACTGGCTAATCTTATAAACGCGAAAGCGGATTCTTTCCCAAAGCCGTCGTGCGTCTTGTTACGTTTGGCATCGCGCAGTATTGTTTCGGCACCGGTAGTGATTGCCGTGGCTAATAGCGGCGAACTTATCTCACGAGGTACCGAGTTATTTAAGGTGGATAAAGATACCGCGCATGATTTCTTCCGGATCATGGAAATCCAGAGCTCTGCCGCCGCGGTTGAAAACTTACTTATTGCCGCTACTTCCTTGGAGTTGTCCGCGGTCTGGCTGGGGGTGCTGGTGTTAATCAAGGATGATATCTTGCAATTTATCGGAGAGCCGGCGGGCGAGTTTATGGCGGTGATCCCTGTGGGTTATGCCGCGAAAGCAGGCGAAGGCCCCCGCAAGCGTTCGCTGGATATGGTCGTTAAGTATCTTGAGCAGTAACTTTATATAATGAAACTCTAGGCTAAGCCAGAGGGTGAGCCGGGTGGATGGAAAAGGAGGAATACGAGTGAAAGGTTTAATTGGTGAATACAGATATATTTGGGGAACGTTTGTAATGCTAGCAGCTTTATTATTTTCAGTGCCGCGCGTCTGTGCCCAGCAGAACCAGAATGAAGTTTTGCTAGAGGCAGCGCAGAGAGGTGACCTCGATGCGGTTACAATGTCGCTTTCTAGCGGGGCTGATGTAAATTGCAAGGATTCATATGGAGCAACTGCCCTGATACAGGCAACTTTATTTAATTATATTGATATCGCCAGGCTTTTGCTGTCAAAAGGCGCCCAGGTTGACGCGGAGGATAATACTGGAAGCACGCCCTGGGTTTTGGCTACAGAATTAGGATACCTTGAACTGGCCAGCGTTCTTAAGGAAGCCGGGGCAACCGAGAGGTTTGATTCTTTGGAATGGTCTGGTTCATACTCTGAAGAAAAGAAATACACAGAGTTAGTTATTGACAATTCTTCCCGATGGAAAAAGACATGGCATAAGCTTGGATTTGAAATTGGCCCGCCAGAGATAGATTTTAACAAATATATCATCGCGGGAGTTTTCCTTGGGGTAAGGCCGACAGGCGGATATGGTGTTAAATTCGGTAAACCATACCAGGAAGAGGGAAAAACAGTTATCCCTTATGAGGAAATCAAACCCGGACCGGGAGAATTTGTTACCCAGGCGCTCACCCAGACTTACGCAATGAAGGTGTTTGAAAAAAAGACGGAAGCGGCTGTTTGCCGGGAGGTCAAGAAAAAGAGTGATGAGAGCAAATAGGTTGTCCGTCATAGTTTGGATAGGGATTTTTATTTTATCCGGAGGAAGTTTCTCCGTTAAGGTTATGGCCTGGGAGGATGCCCCTTCGGTTAAAGAAATGTGCCACAATTGCGATGAGGACAGCGGTTCCGCGCAAAGTGATTCAAGTGATCGCCTGGAATTGCGTCAGCAAATGCAGAGCCAACAGCAGGAAGACGCGCAGTTTAAGCAGGAGATGAGCCGTAAGTATGCTGCCTATGATTTGCATCGGGAGGGGATAGTTTATGCCGGGCAGGGGAATTGGGAGATGGCGTTGTCTTACTATAAAAAAGCGTATGAACTGTACCCGCAGGATGAGGTTATTAAGGATAATTATTACCAGACATATGGGTATCTTTTGAATGAACAGGGTAACCGTTATTATGAGCAAGGGGATTTTGCCCTGGCGCTTGAGAGTTACCGCCAGGCAGTGGAATTCCGGCCGCAGGATACGCAGACCCGTCTGAATTTGAACAATGCTCAGGAAATGCTGCAAAGGCAGAGCCAGAATCAGCTGCAGGATAAGCTGCAGCTTGAAAGAGCCGCGCGGGAGGCATATCGTGCGACGGAATCAAGCCGTAAGAGTAAAGAAGCGGGGAATGATTCATCCGGCAGGATTACTTCTTTTGAGCATATGCATCCTGATGCTCCGGCCTTAGAGCCGGTTGGTACCTCTCCTGTCGGAGAGCACGCTACTGCCAGCGCCCAGGCCAGGAGCGCGCAATTCCACGGGCAAAAGGCTATGGAGAAACTTTCTAAAGAGGCTGCCAGTGAAGAGGCAAGGAAGATATTTGATACCCCTGGAGAAGCTAAGGAGCCTCTTAAGCCGTTTAAGCTTAGAGGAATGCCATTAGCGTATCCAGATCCTGTGATTGCTGAAGAAGAAAGAAATGAGGTTATCAATAATCTTGAGAAAATGAGGGATCAGGCAAGAGAAAAAAGGAGTATTCTTGAAGTAAAGCTGACGGAGTTGGAAAAGGCGTCTCAAAAAGATACGGTGGCTATTGCCAGGACTAAACAGGAAATCTCCAATAACCGTAACAAAGAACATTTTTATAACTTTAAGATTACCAGGACCCTGGAAAAGGCAAGAGAGCTTCGTCGTTCGGACGCCCTCGATTAAAAAAAGGGATGGAGAAGATGAAAAATAAAAGGTATTGCGCGGGGTTTGTGTGGATTGCCATTTTTACGCTGGCACCTTTTTCTTACGCCCAGATGGAAACGGAAAGCGCGGAAAGTGTTCCTTCCGGCATCAGCGACAGTGACTATCAAAGGCTGCAAGTGAAGAAGCAATCCCTGGATACTGAGCGCCTTAGCTTGGAGAGCGCCCGACAGGAATTCAATTCCGAATGCGGGCAGGTTTCTTCGGAAGACATGCAAAAGGTGGAAAGCTGTAGGCTTCGATATGATATGCTTAACCGGCTCATAGATACCTATGACCAGAATATGGAGGAGTATAAAACCGATAGAGATGCTACAAAAAAGAAGTATGACACTGCGGCAGTTTCGTTTGAAAAAGGCGTCCAGGGCAGCCCGCCGGTAGATTTGCGGGATAAGAATGTTGACCGTACGGTCTTACTGGATTATGAAACCCGTGCTATTGATCCCCGCCTGCGGGAAAAGGTTATGGCTGCTTTTGATGATGCGCAACTTGACCTGGAGGTTGTTCAAAGCGATCCTCGGTTGATAAGTTTAACCTGGCGTTTGATAGAGCTGGATAGAGAAAAGGCGGAGTTAGATAAATGGATTCCCTTAAAGTACCAGGAGGTGAAAGCCGAAATCCGTAAACAAAAACCAGAATTAAGCGAAGAGGATTTGGCCTGGGAGGTTTTTTGGGACCAGCGGACCAAGAAAGTTGCAGAGCACGCCAGGCGTTTTGACCGTGGCTGGAAGAAAAAGAAAGAGGCTATTGACCGGGAATTTGAGGTGACGCTTGCGATCGCTAAAAAAGAATATGCCGAAAAAAAGGCGGAAATCCTTATCCGGGAACGCTGGCGTAAGGGGCTGGAAGCAGCGCCATAGTACAACAGTTGACTAAAGGAGGTAAGATTATGGCACGAATAGCGATTGCGTTGGTGCTTGCCGCATTGACCGGGGTATGTCTCTATAGCGCGTATATAACCGGAAAAACACGCGATATGCAGAGTGCCTGGTTCTTCGTGGTATTTTCGCTTTTCTTTGCGATTCCGCTGTTGATTATGATTGTCAAAGCCTTAGGAGAAAAAAATTCCGTATTCAGGAAGCTCTATAATAGGATTGCTGGGCCCAAACAAGAGCAGGTCAAGTTTGTTCCGCATTGGGTTATGATGCTGGTTATGTTTATCATTGGGAGTGTCGTGATTATTACTATAGTGAGAGTAATCTTAGGGCTTACAAAATCTTTTTAATTTTGGAAAACGTTTTTAGCCGGCTAAGATGGATTCAGAACCCAGGAAGAAAGAAGAAGAAATAAGTGATGTGTCCTCGAATAGCCTATGTTTTGGTTTTTATATTTTGTTTTTTCAGCGGCTGCAGCGGCGTATCAGTTATAAAAACCAAACCGGCAATCAGCCGCGGAGACAGTGTAGCAGATACCTCGCGGCAATTCGCGATTAATCAGGCTGATATGAAGCTGCCCGATTATGAAAAGTTGACCTATGAAGTACGGTGGCTTGGTATGCGCTTGGGAGTCCTTACGAGCTCAATAGTAGGTGTAAAGAATTTTAAAGGAAGAAAGGTGTATGTCCTCGAGGCGACAATGAAGACAAATGCTTTTTTCTCAAAGATTTATAAAATTGATGACCGGTTTATCTCCCATATGGATGCCGAAAAACTTTATTCTTTGCGCCATGAAGTACATCGCCGCGACGGCAGTTTTAAAAAAGACGCTATTACCGAGTTTGACCAGGTAAACCATAAAGCATATTTTAAGAATCTTGGTGATGGGAAAGAAAAAAGCTTTGATATCCCTGCCGGGGTCCAGGACATACTGAGCGCTTGTTATTATTTTATGCTCTTATCGTTGCAGCCGGGAAGCGGTATAGACTATTATGTGTGCAATAACGAGAATAATTATCAGTTTTTTGGTTTTGCTCGTTCTCACGCATTAATAAAACTGCCTGTTTTCAAGAAAAAGGAAACCGAGGCCGTTCTTGTTGAGCCTTATGCCAAGCTTGACGGGAAAAATATTGATAAAGGCAGGGTGAGCGCTTATTTTAGTTTAGACAAAAGGAGAATCCCTCTGGCGGCAATAGTAAAAGGCCCGGTATTCACCGAAGTTTCGATATCTCTTATTAAAATTGAAGAGGAAAAGGGGTCACACCTATTTCTCCCGGAGAAATAGGTGTGACCCCTTTCTTATTATGGATTGGTTAGAGATTGCGTCGAAGAAACCGATTTACCTTAACCTGGGGGGAGGGTCTTTCTGCCATCCTATGGCCGGTTATGAGAATTATATCTCGGTGGATGAAAAGCCACATTCGGGTTCAGGGTGGGTTGTGAAGCACGATCTAACAAAACCAGTACCTCTTCCTGATAACTCTGTAGATAGGATTCTGGCTGAAGATTGCTTAGAGCATTTAAAAATCGAAGATATTAAGTATGTGCTCGCTGAGGCATTCCGCCTGCTTAAACCTGGTGGGATAATGCGCATAGGCGTGCCGGATTATAATAACCCCAAGGACCACCCTTACCTGGAGAAGGGGAGTGATATACGCTATCCACAGCATAGTACCTTAACTCATTATAGCCTGATGCTGGAGATAATCCGGGAGAGTTTGTTTTCCCGTTACAGGTTTTATCACTACTGGGATCAGGGACAGTTTATCCAACACAAGATTGACTATGGATTAGGCATGGTAAGGAGAACTCCTGATAATTGTCCTGATAACCGGCGTTGGGGGCTGTTGGGGAAGATTAAAGGATTGGTGAGGGATATCCTCTACCTATTTTCTTCCGGCGCGCGGTTTTCCCTGCAGGGGTTATCAGTACAGAGAGGGCATCATCTCTACACTACGAGCCTGGTAGTAGACCTTTTTAAAGATTAGAAATAATGTAAAGGCTAAGCCTCGTAAAAGAGGCTAAGCCTTATAAAACACTAAAATGGGTTTATCTATATAGTTCTCATAATCGGGGGGGGGTAGCTATGAAACAGAGAATATTGGTAATGGGCTTGTTATGTTTAGTTTTCCTTCAGGCAATTGCCGCGCAAGCAGATGAGGTAATTGAAATTTTGGGGATGAAAATACCGGTGATTGAAGGAGCAGAGCAGGTTAAGGAGACAGAAGGGGTTTCGGTTAAAGGACATATCGTGACTTTTACCGTGGAGAAGTCTTTGGGAGAGACGGTAGGTTTTTACAAGTCATTTTTTGAACAAAATAATTTTTTGATAATCGGCGGCGCGGAATCTGGCGGCAGTTTTAACGCGGCAGTCAAAAAAGGCGACACGCAGTTTTCACTGCTTATTTACGGAAAAAACGGCCATACGCAGATTCAATTTGTTTGGTAATACCGAGAAATAAAATGAGTTTTCTAAGGCGTAATATAAAACATGGCATTGCGGCTGTTATGCTGATGTGCGCGTTGTGCGGCTGCGCGACGATGTATAACCCCGCAACGGGCCGCAAGGAATTTATCTTTATCAATGACGAGACAGAAATCGCTATGGGAAGAAACGTTGTCCGGCAAATAGCTAAAGAGAAGCCTTTATGGCGTAATTCCGCGGCGCAGTCGCGGGTAGAAAGTGTCGGCAGGAGAATTGCCGAGGTTTCCGATAGAAGTGAGTTGAACTATGAATTTTATATTCTGGATGATAAGGAATTAAACGCGATGGCCCTTCCGGGAGGTTTTGTGTATATTAACCGGGGATTATTAACTTTGGTTACTGATGATGAGCTGGCGTTTATCCTCGGCCATGAAGTCGGCCATGTCGCCGCCCGCCACTCGGTAAAAAAGCTGCAGTCCGCGATGGGGTTTCAGTTGTTACTGACGCTGGCGTTTTCATTCGCCGGAGAAAAGAACGCGCAAGCTGCAGGTAATATCGCGCAGGCATCCGATATGGCCTATAACCTGATTTCTTTAGGCTATAGCCGTCAGGATGAATACGCGGCTGATACGCTGGGGGTTAAGTACGCGTCGCTGGCAGGATTTAATCCAAAAGCCGCGATAGCGGCATTACAAAAAATAAAAAAGGCGGAAAGCCAGTCGGGGAAGGTTCCGATTTATTTAAGGAGCCATCCTTACATCGACGACCGGATCAAGGCGTTGGAAAAAGAAAAGAGTTTGTAGGAATATCGGCTATTTTTTATGGAAAGTGAAAGATTGAGAAAGATCAAAAAGGAAAATGCGCGCTTTGAGCAGGAAGCGCCTTACAATTTCTGTGACAGATGGTGCCAGCGCTGTATTGCTGAGAGGCAGAATCGCTGCCGCCTCTATTTGGATGAACTTGAGCAGAAGCTTACTTGTATCGCATATGGAAAGGAACCGGATGACCTTGAAATAACTACCGAGGTAATGCGTCAGCAATACGAAGGCGTAGAAGAGGATCTGGAAAAGTTCATAGAAGAAAATGGCATTGAGCTTGATGACTTAGATGAAGGAGCGCAAGAGGCAATAGAGAGGCAGGAAGAATTTATGCATAATAATCCTTTGCATAAAACTGCCGGGCAATATCATAATAAAGCACACAAATTGCTGGAAGAAACATTTTACAAGAAAGATAGGGCTACTATCCTGTGTCATTCTGAATTTGAAGTAGTAGCGTGGTATCATACACTCTTACTTGCTAAGTTATATATGGCATTGCACGGATTCCATGAGCCAGCCGTAAAAGGCGATGTATTATTAAATGACGCGGTTGCTCAGCTTAATGTCTGTAAGAAAGCAATTAATGAATCAGTTGGGGCATTGAGGACAATAGGGAAAAACTTCACTAATTATCAGCAACAAATTACAGAACTAATTGCCCTATTAAATAATATTCATAGCAGAATAGAATTGTTAGAGCAGGGGATATGAATTTAAATATGGACACCATTGTCGAGCAGCCGCAGGTTGCCTAAGCGTGGAGGTTAAAAATGACTCTCAAGTCAAAAAATATTGAAACGATATTAGCTGAGAAAAGGGTTTTTAAGCCGTCGAAGAAGTTCCAGCAGCGCGCGCATATTGCATCTATGAAGGAATATTTGAGCCTGTACGAAAAAAGCATCAAGGATCCGGAAAAATTCTGGGGAAAAGTTGCGAGCGAGCTTACCTGGTTTAAAAAATGGAGTAAGGTGCTCGATGAAACAGAGGCGCCTTTTTATAAATGGTTTGTGAACGGGAAAACAAATATTACGGTTAATTGCCTTGACCGTCATTTAGATACGGCAACGCGCAACAAGGCGGCCATTATCTGGGAGGGTGAGCCTAAAGACCGCCGCACCTTAACCTACAGCCAATTACTGCAAGAAGTCAGCCTGTTTGCCAGTGCCTTAAAGAATCTCGGGATCCAGCGCGGTGACCGGGTGGCCATTTATCTTCCCATGATTCCGGAACTCGCTATCAGCGTGCTTGCCTGCGCGCGCATCGGGGCAGTGCATACGGTCATTTTTGCCGGTTTTTCTGCCGAGGCTATCCGTGACCGCGTCTTAGACTCGGAATCAAAACTCGTCATTACCTCTGACGGAGGATGGCGAAAGGGCAATATCCTGCCGTTAAAACAAACTGTGGATGATGCCCTGCATGAGTGTCCTTGCGTCAGGCATGTAGTTGTGGTTAAGCGGGGGCAAGGAGAACCGTTTCCCTGCCACATTAAAGAAGGCCGGGACCACTGGTATCATCGCATCATAGACGATGCCTCGGCAAAGTGCCCGGCAGAGCCCATGGACAGCGAAGATATGTTATTTCTTCTGTATACCAGCGGGACAACCGGAAAGCCGAAGGGGATTATTCATACCACGGGCGGATACATGGTGTATACCTATCTGACGAGTAAATATGTATTTGACTTAAGGCCGGAAGATGTCTATTGGTGCACTGCCGATATCGGATGGGTAACGGGGCACAGTTATTTGGTCTACGGGCCGCTGATGAACGGGGCTACGGTATTCATGTATGAAGGGGCTCCTAATTGGCCGGACTGGGGGCGTTTTTGGAGTATGATACAGGATAATTCCATAAGCATATTTTATACCGCTCCGACTGCTATCCGGGCGTTTATGAAATGGGGAGAGGAGTGGCCGAATAAATACGACCTTTCATCTTTACGTTTACTAGGGACGGTGGGAGAAAGTATTAATCCTGAGGCTTGGATGTGGTATCATCGGGTTATCGGGGCGGAAAAATGCCCTATTGTGGATACCTGGTGGCAGACTGAAACCGGTGGCATCATGATTACGCCGTTACCCGGATGTGTCCCAACTAAGCCCGGAAGCGCCACAGTGCCGTTTTTTGGGGTTGACGCGGCCGTGTTGTCAGAGGAGGGCAAGGAAGTAGAGGCGGGGATACTTTCTATTCGTAAGCCCTGGCCGGGGATGCTTCGCGGTATTTACGGGGATAAAGAGAGGTATAAACAAACGTATTGGTCCAAATGGCCCGGGAAATACTTTCCCGGCGATGGAGCACGAAAAGACAGTGACGGCTATTTTTGGATTTTGGGCAGGATTGATGATGTGGTTAATGTTGCCGGCCACCGTATCGGGACGGCTGAGCTTGAGAGCATATTCGTGGAATACCCCAGTGTCGCGGAATCGGCGGTGATTGGGATTGACCATGAAATCAAAGGGAAATGCCTCGTCGGGTTTATCACCCTCAAAGATGGAGTGCTTGCCACAGAGGCCCTGGAAAAAGAATTGAAGGAATGGGCGGGAAAGAAAATCGGCAGGTTTGCTATTCCCGATAAGATTATTTTCTCCGCGGATTTACCTAAAACACGCTCCGGAAAAATTATGCGCCGGCTCTTAAGGGATATCGCCACAGGCCGCGCATTAGGCAATGTTACTACGTTGGCTGAATCTAATGTTGTAGAACAGCTAAGAGAAAAATATGAAGAGGATTAATTGTCAGGAAAGGGAGCGTTCTGTGAATGCGTTCCCAGAATTCAGCGTTCTGAAAAAGGAAAAAATGAGAAGGAATCCGTATCGGATAAATAGGTGTATGATGAAGACGGCCAGAAAATATATCCTGATTACCGTAGTAAGCTTTGCGTTTATGAGCTTTGAGTATCCTTTAGCGAGCCTTTCTTTTGCCCAGAGTCAGCCGGTGAAAGAAAATCAAGAAGAGCGCGCGTCTGTGCCTTTTGGTTTCCATATCGGCAGAATTTACCCAAAGGACATAGTAGCCCATAACCCGAATAATTTAGCCGATCCTGAGCTTTGGGGAACGTATAGTTATGCTCAGGATATCGGGGTAGGATGGGAAAGGCCGGGTATGTACGCGTTTATCCCACCGGAAGAAGCGGGCATTAGTTGGCAGCAAGTGATGGATAGTAATTATGGTGGTATTCCTATTTCTATGAATATTTTAGCCACTATTGATGTGCGCAGATGGACAGCGGTGCAGCCGTCTTCAGTTCCGGAAGAGCTTAAAAAACTTACTACCTACAATCCTCCGGTGAGTTATCTTAAGCTGCTAGATGAAAAAAAGTATATTCAATTCGTCAGGGATTTGGTAGAGCGCTATGACGGTGACGGAGTTGATGATATGCCGGGCCTAAAAAACCCCATCAAATATTGGCAGATTGATAATGAGTTGCCCGGGCCTGCGCCATCAGAAATTTCACCTGCTTTTAATCCTGAAACTAACTCTGAATCTACGGCTGAGTGGTTAAGCGCTTCACTTAAAAATTATACCCATATCCTGGAAATTACAATAAAAGCGATAAGGGCTCAAGACCCTGAGGCAAAGATAGCTCTCTCGGGAATGGCGGATGTAGGCCCGGCTACAGAAAAGCTTTTTCGCGCCTATTATCTAGGGGTGTTACAAAGATTAGAGGAAAAACATATTGATATCTTTGATTATCATTTTTATGGTAACGGGAGCGGCGACTGGAAAGTAATGAAAGATGCCTATCAGATGATTCGGGAAGGTTTGGACAAAATCGGATATAAGGATACGCTGATTTGGATTACCGAGACAGCCGCCTACACCGGAAGGCCTCGCGATGTACAAGGGGATGCTCCTTATAAAACAGAAAAAGAACAAGCGATTGATTTATTCAAGAGGATTATTTTCCCGTTTAGTTTTGGGGTTAAGAAAATATTCTGGTTTAGTATTATGGATAATCCATCCAGCGAGGGGCCCGACGGGCATACAGGCTTGCTGTATAATGGCAAGGGAGAGGGTAATCCGGGCTATTGCGCCAAAAAACTTTCTTATTATACCGCTAAAAAGTTAACTGAGATGCTCAGGGGCTGTAATTGGGAAAATATGCAGGTTATTCAGGAAAAAGACGGGATAGGCGTCTATAAATTCATGAAGCAGGCAAACCCTCTGTGGGTGGTATGGAATGATACTCAGGAGGAAAAACAAGTTGAAATATCAGGCATAGTTTCAAACGAAGTTTTAATCACCGAAGCTCTTCCCAGAAGCGATTCAGGAAAAGGCGTGCAGGATTATTACAGCGCTTTCCACAGTGAAACCAAAGCGGTTAAAGAAGGGAAAGCCTCTATCAGCGTAAAGGATATCCCTGTATTTGTATCGGAGAAATGAGAATAAATAGTGTCGTTTCTACATAACACTATAATTATCAGTATGTTACAGATAAATTAACAATATCTGCTTTTATTAATAACTTAAGAAAGATTAGTCCTGTCAAAATTCAAGCCAAAAGGTAGACCAGTAATTAGTTCATAACATATTGTTATTATTGTAGTTATGCAGAAACGACACTATTTACAGGGAAGGGGTGTATGTGACGGTACCCCGCCTGCATTAGGTAATAGGGAAAAACAGGTACTATGATAGGAGGGCATATGCTGGTAAAAGATATTATGACCAAGAAGATTATTTCGGTTACGCCAAGAACGAGCGTGCGCGAATTGGCGAAATTATTCGTGAAAAAAGGCATAAGCGGAGCGCCGGTAGTTGAGAAAGGTAAGTTTATAGCGGTGGTGCTTGAGGAAGGGGTTATTTTTCAGGATAAAAAAGTGCGCCCGCCGCTTTTTATCAGCCTTTCGGTAGGATTCCTGACGTTAGGGGTAAAGAGGTTTGAAGATGAAATAAAAAAAATTGCCGCAAGCAGTGTCAAGGATATTATGGAGAAAAATCCGCTTACGGTTAATCCTGATATGTCTATTGAAGATGCCGCAACCCTGATGCTTGAGAAAGGTGTGTTTTATTTACCCGTTTTGGAAGGTTCACAATTAGTCGGAGTAGTTACTAAAAAAGATATTGTCCGAGCAATCGCAAGGTTAAAACGCTAAAAAGCTTCTAACAGCTTTGCCTGCAGAAGCATAAAAGAAATAAATAGTGTCGTTTCTGCGTAACACTATAATTGTCAGTAAGTTGCAACTAAATTAACATATCTATTTTTATTAATAGCTTAAGAGAAAGATTAGTCCTGTCAAAATTCAAGCCAAAAGGTAGACCAGCAATTATATTATAACATATTGTTATTATTGTAGTTATGCAGAAACGACACTATTTATTCTATTTATTTCTATTTATTTAATATGGTAAAAAATAGTTTCCCGGAAACACCTCAGCAAATTCTTATTGTCGAAGCCTCAGCTGGCTCAGGCAAGACTTCTGCTTTGGCCTGGCGTTATCTTAAGCTGCTCTTACATGCCATAGCCCGCAAAGAAAAAGAAGCGTTGTCCTCGATTTTGGCGATTACCTTTATGAATAAAGCCGCAGTTGAAATGAAGGAGCGCATCCTGGAACTGCTGAAGCGGCTTGCCTTGGATAGATTCAACGATGAAGTACATAAGCCAGAAGGCGATGCCTGCCTGCCGGCAAGGCAGGGTACGGCTTCCAATAGCCGTAGCCAGAAGCAAGAGTTGATTGCTTATATCGGCCTTGATGAAAAGGCCTGCCGCGCGGCAGCGTTTAAGGCTATGCAGGAGATTATCCGGCGCTATGATTATTTTCAGGTACAGACTATTGACAGCTTTATTAATAGCTTGCTTTTGGGGTGCGCTTTCCGTTTAGGGCTTTCAGCGAATTTCAATATCCGCCAGGATTACAACGACTATATTGCCTCAAGCCTGGATATGCTTTTGGATTTAGCGCCTCGGGAGCCCAGGGTAAAAAAGTTGTTTATCGATTTCCTGTGGCACTACTTACGCATTGAAAATAACAGCGGCTGGCTGGCTAAGAATAATATTCTTTCCGTGGCAAAGTCGCTTTTTTCCGAATTCAACCGTTACGGCGTGCCGTTTTATATTCATCCTGCTGACGATAAAGAGATTGCCGCGAAAAAGAATGAAGTTTACCGAAGGATAGCCGCATTTGGTAAGGCAATCGAGCGCGATGGTATCAATAAGACCTTTGCAAACGGCATTAAAAATTTTATCGAGCATAATGGCGCTTCTTTTCAATTAAACAGTTTAAGCTCAGCAAGCTGGCACAAGGAGGAGATTCCCTGTAATAAGGGCGCGCGTATCCCCGGTGAATTACATGACGGCTGGATGAGCCTGCGCGCGGGAATCAAAGAGTTGTGCGAGATGGAGGCGTATTCCCTGTTTAACCCGTACATAAGGATTTTTAATGAGGTTTTCGGGTTTTTCCTGCAGCAGAGCCGTAAAGAAGATATCCTATTTCTCGAGGAGCTGAATTCTCGTGCCCGCCAGCTTTTTGGCAAGGGCACTATTTCTGTCCCGGAGATTTATTACCGTATCGGCAGCCGTTTCCGCCATTTCCTGATAGACGAATTTCAGGATACCAGCGTTCTGCAGTGGCATAATATCTTTATGTTGGCAGAAGAGGCGCTTTCAAACGGGGGAACGCTTTTTTACGTCGGTGATAAAAAACAGGCAATCTATCGTTTCCGGGGCGGAGAGGTGGAATTATTTGACGGGGTCCGCGAGGAATTAGGGCATTTCGGCCAGAAGCAACATATTCTTAGCCGCAATTACCGTTCAGCGGAAGAAATCGTTACTTTTAATAACCGGATTTTTTCTCAGGAGAACTTGCAGCGGTTTATCCGTGATTATAACGCGCAACAGGAGGCGAAGTCAAAAACCAGCACGGGTTTTAAATTCTCCCCTGAATTTGAACAGGGATTGCTGCAGGTTTTTTCTCATTCCGCGCAAGAAGTCCAACCTAGGCCCTGCGGCTATGTCAAGGTGGAGCGTTTTGATGGTTCGACAGAAGAAGGCGCGGATATCGCCAGAGAAAAACTCTTAAGCCTGATTGCGGACCTGCGCGGCCGAGGATTTCTTTTTAAGGATATTGCCGTACTTTCCCGTAGCGGGGACAAGGTCGAGGAGATATCCAGCTGGCTGATAGAAGCGGGAATCCCCGTAGAGTCGGAAAAGACCCTGAATATCAGGGAGAACGGCTTGATTAAAGAAATCGTTTCTTTTCTGCAATTCCTGGATTCTCCCATTGATGACCTTTCGTTTGCCTCGTTTATACTCGGTGAAATATTTTGCGCTGCCTCAGGGCTGTCACAGGAAAAAATAGAGGATTTTATTTTCCGGCAGGGGCTGCGAAGGAAAAAGGAAGGCGCCCCTGCGGCGTATCTTTATCGCGTCTTTCAGAACGAATTCCCGCGGGCCTGGCAGCAGCATATCGAGAAATTCTTCAGGCATGTCGGTTTCTTGCCGTTATATGAGATGCTGGTGACCATATACGCTGATTTTTCCGTGCTGGAAAGGTTTCCCGGGAATACCAGCTTCTTTATGTCTTTTCTTGAGTTGGTCAATGAAAAAGAGGATGAGCATAACGGCATCAAGGCGTTTCTTGAATATTTTAAGAATGCCTTTAACGAAGATCTCTACGTGAAATTCCCCGCGGCTGAGGCGGTCAAGGTGATGACGGTGCATAAGGCAAAGGGCTTGGAATTTCCTGTGGTTATCATCCCATTTCTTAAAATAAACCCTAAGGCAGAATCGACTATTGCAGACCTTGGGGCTTGGCCTAACGGAGGCCCAACCACTGCCCCTTGTCTTGACCCCGAAGAAAATGTCCTGCGGCTGTTACGTTTAAGAGAGGAGTATCGCTGGTTTTCGGAGGAGCTTCGCCGCCGATACAACCGAGAATATTTCAGCAGTTTTCTTGATGAGATTAATACGCTCTACGTTTCCTTTACCCGGGCCAAGCAGGAGCTTTATATTTTTATGGCTAAGGCCAAAGGCTCGGCGGCTAGCGCTGAGTTTTTAATCCCCGATGATTGTATAGAGCTGGGGAAAAAAGGCTCACCGCAAAAGAAGGAAGACTCAAAAGGACAGCTCCATACGTTGTCCCCAAGCCGCTATAGCGACTGGATAGCGATGCTTCAGGATGAATTTAAGGATTATGCCCAGCTGAAATTCCACCAGCAGATTAAAAAAGGCGAGGTGGTGCATTACGCGCTATCGCTTGCAGGAAACCTTTACGCTAAGGATGTTGGCCTTGAGGTACGCCGGTGCCTGCTTTTAACGCAGTCGCGATTTCCCGAAGGCGAAGATTTTTCAGCCTTAGAAAAAACACTCAAAGCGCTTTTTAGCGATACCCGTCTTCAGGAATTCTTTTTCTGCGAGGGGGGCATAGTGTTTACGGAAAAGGAAGTCGTCAACCGTTTTGGAGATACCCGGCGCATTGACCGGCTGATTGTAAAGGATAATGAGGTTGTTATCATTGATTTTAAGACTGGCATACAGGAAGACGAGCAGGGAGAACAAGTAAAAGAATATATCGAACTTATGAAAGTGCTGTATCCGGGCAAAAAGGTCAGGGGGTATCTTTTGCATATGGATGAGCGTTTATTGAAAGAGGTTCGTTGATGCAACAGGTTATTTCTTTAGGGCTCCAGGATGATTTTATCCGCGGGCTTACGGATATCCTGCAGGAGGAGTTTATCAGCCGGGGTATACCTTTAGAAAAGGTCGCGGTAGTATTTGGCGGAAGAAGGCCGGAACTGTTTTTAAAAAGAGAGTTGAGTAGGAGGCTTAAGGGCGCTTATTTTCCTCCCGTTTTTTTCTCCATGGATGATTTTGTGCGTGAGGTAATTGAACGCAAGCGCCCGGTGAAGACGATACGGGCTATGGATGCAACCTATCGTATCTATGAATTGGCAAAGCAAACCCATCAGGGCCTTCTTATGGAGAGAAATAGCTTTGCCGCGTTTTTGCCGTGGGCGGAGGAGATACACGCGTTCATCGAACAGCTTGATCTGGAAAAAATTGATGATGATACATTGCGCCAGGTTCAGGAGAGCGCCAAGATTGGGTATGATGCCTTACCGGAAGTAAACCTGCTTTTAGAGGATATGGCAGCCTTGCGTAAAGAGTTTCATCGCTGCCTTGAAAAGGAAGGGTTGTTTACCCGAGGCATGCTCTATATGAATGCCGCGGAATACGCCGAGGATAATACTTTTAATGATTTTGAGGCGGTTATCTTCTGCGGCTTTTTTTATCTGCATAAAAGCGAGCAGGACTTGGTGAATAAACTTTTAACCGGCGGCAAGGCAAGGCTTGTGTTCCAAGGTGATGAAAGCGAATGGCCGGTTTTAAGGAATCTCTCCGGTGTTTTTGCCAAGCCCATAAAAACTGCCGATGCCCAGCCGCGTACAGAGCCCCGGATGCATTTTTATCGCGGATTCGATATGCATTCACAGGTGGGTATTTTACGAGAAAGGCTTAAAGAGCTTAAAAACCCAGAGGAAGCCCTCATTCTTCTTGCCAATCCCGACGCCTTGGTCCCTCTGCTTTCAGAAATTTCTTCTCTGGGCGTTGATTTTAATGTTTCTATCGGCTATCCCCTTAAAAGAAGCGCGGTCTTTTCGCTTTTTCAGGATATCTTCGCCGCCCAGCTTTCGCGCAAGCCAGAGGGCAGTGGTTTGGCTTCCGATAAGCCAGAGGGCGATGGTGCGGCTTCCGATGGCCGCAGCCATAGCCCAAGCCACAAGCCAGAGGGCAGTGGTTTGGCTTCCTATAGCCAAAGCCATAAAGGAAGTGCTTACTATAGCCGTGATTACCTAAAAGTTTTGAGCCATCCATTTTTAAAAAATTTAAGTAGTATCAGCCCTCAGGTAAGCAGGGTAACAGTGCATAAGGTTGAAGAGGCTTTAAATGGTACTATTAAAAATGAGCTTGCCGGTGAACTCTTTATCCGTTTAGACGAAATCTCCGCGTCCCGGGACATGCTAAGCGAAGCCCAGGATACGCTTAAGAATATGGAGACGAAGGTGAGCCTTGAGGATATCGCCGGGACTTTGAAAGAGTTGCATGAACTGGCCTTTGGTATCTGGGAACCTATCAGCAATTTCCATGAGTTTTCCCTGGCAGCGCGGAAAGTGATTATGGCTCTTCTGGAAAAAAGCCCCCTTGAAAAATACGCGCCTAACCTCAAAGTCGCCCAGAAGATTTTAGAGCTTCTTGATGAATTGCGCGGCGCGGCATTTTCAGGAGAGCAGTTTTCACCGGAGGAGATGTTCCGGATTTTTAACCAGCGGCTTGAGCATGAGATGGTTTCTTTTTCCGGCTCTCCTTTAAAAGGTATGCAGATCCTGGGGCTGCTTGAGACACGTTCGCTTACCTTTAAACAGGTGATCGCCATGGATGTCAATGAGTCAATCCTGCCGAAACTGCGCATCTATGAGCCTCTGATTCCCCGGGATGTAATGGTCTCGCTGGGCATTGACCGCCTTGAAACAGAAGAGGAGATACAGCGTTATCAGTTTACCCGCCTGATACAGGCGGCAGAGGAAGTACATCTTATTTATCGTGAGGACCGGGAAACTGTCCGCAGCAGGTTTCTTGAGGAGCTTATCTGGAAAAAAGAGCAGGAGCTAGGAGACGTCGGGATAGTGACGATTCCGCAGTACAGCTTTAACATTAAGGCGCTTCCCAAAAAAGCCATGGCCAAAAAGAATAAGGACATGATTGCCTTTCTTAAGAAACGGGTGTTTTCTGCCTCGAGCGTGAATATGTATCTTTCCTGCCCGTTGTCGTTTTATTTCCGTTACTGCCTGGGGCTCTCGGAAAAAGAGGATTTATTCGATGAACCTGAAGCCAAGGATGTGGGGACCTTCGCGCACGCGCTACTTGAAAAAACCTATACTGGGTTTCTGAACAAGAAGCCTGTCATTAATGAAAAATTCGAGAAATTATTTTTTGCCGAATTTAACGAGCTCTTTAAAAAAGAGTTTAGCCGCAAGATGAAGGCGGACGCGTTTCTTTTAGAACATATCCTTAACTATCGGATGAAGAAATTTCTGGAGGCTGAAAAAGAGCGGCGTGATATTGACGAATTGCTTATGCTGGAGCGAAAAATACCCTGGAAAATAGAAACCGAATCCGGCGAATTCGATTTTAGCGCTGTTGTCGACCGCGTAGACCGGTTATCGAGCGGAGGACTTTTGGTCATCGATTATAAAACCGGCAGCGCCCAGATGCCCAGCGCGAATCTTGGCGAGATTGCCTTAAGCCGTGAAGGAATCAAGAATTCCGTTAAGTCATTTCAACTGCCGATATATATCTGGGCCTGCCGCGAGTATTCTAAGGCTCAAGAGGTAAGCGCCGCGCTGTATTTCTTGCGTACCTCTGAGCTCCAAGTATATCTGCAAAAATCTACACCGGAGAAGAAGGAAGAAAATCTGACTGCCTGCCATAAGGCGCTTTCTTTCATACTCGATGAGATTGTCAATCCTGATGTTGATTTTATCTCAGATGAGGATGCCGAGCATAAATGCGGATATTGCCCGTATGTTGCCTTATGCAGATAGTGAGGGGCAATGATAAGGCAATCGCTTTATCGCGGCGGGAAAGAAAACGTGCTATAATTGTACGCAGCGTTCTAAGTCAAGCTCAAAAAAACAAGCAGGAGTGAGAACGGTTTACAAAAAATCAATAGTGTCGTAAGAAGAAAGGAGCCTTCATGCGGTTGCCTGGAAGTGTTCAAAATAAGATAAGTGTTATTCTTGCCATCCTCGCGGTTATGGTATTGGCAGGCAAAGCTTTTTCCGAGGATATCTCGTTAAGTAAAAGGCCGTCAGGAAATAGCTTCGTCTATGATTATGCTCAATTACTGAATGAGTATTCAAAAAGCCGCCTGGAGGCGTTTCTTGAGCTTTTTTTAAAAGATAAGGATATTGAGTTTGTCGGGGTTTCCGTAGAAAATCTCTCGGGAGAAAGTATCGATACGTGGGCAAATAAGCTCTTTTCAAACTGGAAAATCGGTTCACGTTGCCGCGGGGCCCGAGGGCTGCTGTTAGTGATTGCTCCTCATGAAAAGGAGGTCAGGCTTGAGGTTGGCTATGATCTTGAGCCGATCTTTACCGATGGGTTTGTAGGTTACATCGAGCGGGAACAAATGAAACCGTTTTTTGAGCTTGGTAAAATCGGGGAAGGTTTTGAGGCTACGTTAGAAATGATTGTTGACCATGCGCGTAAGGCACGTCAAACTGGTTCGGATGATCCTTCTCTGGGAAGCTCTCTGCCGACGGCAGGAGGCTATTATTCAGGCGGAGCGGGAGCGAAACAGCAGGTAGCCATTGGAAGTGTCAGCGCTCCCGTAAAGGATGCCGCGCCTCTTGATGTAGCGGTATATTTTAGCGCTCAGCCGACTCCGGAGGCAACCTTTGAGCGTTATAGGGAAATGCTCCGCCGCCATATCAAGGATCCGAACCTCGGAATTTTTAATTCCGCTACCCAACGTTTTTATGGCTCCTGGGTGGTAACGAACGCCCAACAGGATAATGAATTACGTGATTTGGGAAACGCGCCCTATACGGCTAATGTTAATGGAGATAGAGCGGTTATCTGTTTTTCAAAGAATGACAGGGTCAACAGCCCCTATTTCCTGGAAAGAACGCCGCAAGGCTGGCAGCTTGATATCGCGACGATGTCACGGGTGATTCGCTTTGACCAAAATAACTTCTGGCATTTTGTTGATAAAAACCATCCGTACGCCTTTGCCGAAGAAAATTAATTTACCAATGCAACCTACGCGGTTGCTATTTTGAGGTGTTCCTATGCATATAGAAGTATTTTCGCTCTGCGACGCGGCAACGGTTGAAGCCGGTAAGCTTAATATCCTGGGGGCATTTGATTCGATATGGGGGAGTACGCTTCCCGCGGTACATCCCCAATGCGCTATCGCGCTGAGGATGAGGTTTGATACCATTGAAAAGGGAGAACATAAAATCGTGGTGAATTTTGTGGATGCTGACGGTAAAAATGTCATACCTCCCGCGCAGGGGGTGATTACGCTTACATTCTCTGATGAACAACGCTCGGGCTCCGCGAACATGATTCTGAACCTGCAGGGCGTAAAGTTTGAGAAGTTTGGCGAGTATTCTATTGACCTGGCAATTGATGGAAGGCACGAGGCATCATTACCGCTTTTTGTCAAGAAACGCGCATAGAAAGGCTTTCCTTTTTTATTCCCTATGAAAAGTGATGTATATCTTATCAAAGTAGCTTCATCTGATATCGAAAACAGGATAACCGCGTTAAAAAAACTGCTTCATGCGATAAGCCCTTTTTCTGTTTATGCCAAGAACGAACTTGTCCCTGTGAAACTGACTATCGGGGATTCTTCTTGTGTGTATAATGTGAGCCCGGAGTTAGTCAAGGTTGTGGTTTCGGAGATAAAAAAGAAACAGGCAAAGCCTTTTCTTTTTGATACTTCTGTTATTTATCATGGAGAGCGCCAGAACGCCCTTGACCATTTGAACCTCGCCCAATATAAAGGCTTTTCCCATTCCAAAGTGGGCGCGCCTTTTCTCATCGCAGACGGGCTCTTAGGCCAGGACGGCAAAGAGTTTGAAATAGGCTCTAAATACCTTAAGAAAATAAAAGTTCCTTCATTTATCGGAATGCTGGATAGCCTTGTGGTTTTGACTCATGCTACAGGCCATATCCTTTCCATATACGCGGGAGCGCTTAAAAATGTAGCGATGGGGATGTCTAGCCGCTCTACCAAGCAGATGCAGCATTCTTCGCTTAAGCCCAAAGTAACCGCCAAAAAGTGCAATTCTTGTGATTGCTGCCTGATAGCCTGCCCTGCGCAGGCAATTACCCATAAGGACGGAAAAGCCTTTATCAACGAGGAGATGTGTATTGGCTGCAGCGAATGCCTGTGCGCCTGCAAGTTTGATGCCATTGGTGTTAACTGGCATGAGGATGTAGATGTGTTTTGCAAACGAATGGTTGAGGTTGCAGGGTGTATCCTCGCGCAGTTTAAACATAAGTTTTTTATTACCTTTGCTCTGGATATTACCAAGGAATGCGATTGTATTTCTGATAAGAATGAAAAAATGGCCGCTTCAGACATAGGAATCCTGGCTTCAAGGGATATCGTAAGTTTAGATAAAGCGACCGCGGATTTGGTAGGCGAGGATAAAAAGGCGCATTATCTGCAGAAGTCAAAAGGGGTATATGAAAAGATGTTTGCCTATGCCGCGGAAAATGGTTTAGGGAATTTGGAGTATAATTTGATAACACTATGAAACATTTCAAGGCTCTTTTCGGGGTGGAAAGTTCAGAAATAAAAAAAACCTGCATTGTGATGCCGCTTATGCAAAAGGATGCCTTACACGGATTTGGCATAAAGAAATTTGCAAGAGGCAAGCTTTACGGCGCCGGATGCAACAAAGATTTTAGCGTGATTTCTACAGGTGTCGGCTGCGCGTTAAACGGTGACGCGGTATTATATTTAAAAGAAACACCCTGTAAGAATGTGATACTCTTTGGCTCCTGCGGCTTGGTAAGCTCAAAGAAGGGGCTCTCAATAGGGAGTTTGGTCAGCCCGTCTCGCGTGTATGCCAATGAAAGCTTTAGCAGGATGCTTTTAGAGATGAGCATAGAGGAAAAAATATTTTATCCTGATCAGGGAGTGTTGGAAAACTTATTAAAGATAGGCACAAAACAGCCGGTAAAAGAAGTGGCGTGCGCGACAATCGCCTCCTTAAAGTTAGAAGAAGACTTGAGCGATTTATTTATAGGAAAAGATATTGATGTGGTGGATATGGAGTGTTCAGCTTTCTTTGCCGCGGCCCACTACTGCGGCTTTAAGCCGGTAGCCCTTTTTTACGTGAGCGATATAATTAAAGAGAAGCCATTTTATATAGATTTTGATTTGAGCCTGAAATCCACGTTATCTTCCGCGGCAAAAAATGCGGCCGATATTCTATGCGCGTTTATAAGAACGAATTTGAACGCTTAAAGCTTGTTGAGTCCTTTGTCAAGTCGCGTTTTCCTTATTTTGGGGTAAATAAGAAACAGGAAATAACCCGCCTTCTCTATGAGATATCTAAGAGAGAAAACATCCCGCCTTTAAGGATTATAGAAAAAGAGGGAGAAGGAGATTATGAAAGCCTAAAAAAGCGCCTTCTCAAAAAGCGATACCCCTTTGCCTCCTTGCAAAGCGAGCCGCTTACTCCGCATCTGCCGAAAATTGAATTAAAGCCATCCTTCCGGCGCACTCTTCAAAACAGAAAGTTTTATCCCCGGAATATCTATATAGAGAAAAAGGCGGCAGGCTCTTTTTTGGCAAGGCGCTTAAAAACTCTTTTTCCTAAAGCGCGGTTTAGAGAAATAGGTTTATTAAAAGAATATGTCCGGACGCATAGCCCCTTCGGCGTTAAGGAGTATAACCGGCGCCAGGATACGCTTTTTATCGTCAATGAAAACTATGATTTTTTTAAGAATTGCCCCTGCACCTGCCAGGCGCTTAACTGCGGCTATCATATTTTTAATCTGGGATTCGGCTGTATCTATGAGTGCGATTATTGCTTTTTGCAAGGGTACGCGAATGTCCCGGGGATAATCTTAACCGCTAATATGGATAAGTTTTTTGATGAGTTTAAGGTTTATAAAAGGAATGGGTTGCGCTTAGGTACGGGGGAGTTTTCCGATTCTTTGGCTTTGGATGAAGTGAGCGGGTATTCGCCTGCCTTGGTGGATTTTTTCAGGGAACAAAAAGGAGTTACCTTTGAATTTAAGACTAAAAGCGTCAAAATCGGAAATCTCCTGAAGGTAAAGGCGTCCCGGAACATTGTGGTGTCGTGGTCGTTAAACCCTCAAAAGATTATCGCGGAAAATGAATTTTTTACTCCTTCTCTTAATGAACGCCTTGAGGCAGCAGCGGAGTGCGCCAGGGCAGGGTACAGGGTGGGGTTTCATTTTGACCCTATCATACATTTTGACGGCTGGGAAAAAGAGTATGCCTTGGTAATTGAGAGCCTCTTTGCTAAGATTGCGCCCAAAGACATTGCCTGGATAAGCCTGGGCACCTTTAGGTTTAGCCCGGGGCTAAAACAGGTAATAGAAAGGCGTTTCCCTCAGAATACCATCTTAAATGAGGAGCTGCTGCTTGGTTTTGACAACAAACTGCGCTACCCTTACGCGCTTCGCTATCGTATCTACGAAAAGATGCTATCTCTGCTTAGGCATCACTCTAAAGAGCTCAATGTGTACCTCTGCATGGAAGAGCCGCGGATGTGGAAAGAGCTCAAGGTGGGGAGGCTTGAGCTTCGCTGCCCTTGACAGAGTATTGAAAATGTTGTATATTCTAGTTAACGATATATAAATCGTAATACAAAGGAGGTATCGATGATTGGATCTGTGCTTTCTTCCAAATATCAATTGGTCATCCCAAAGCCAATACGTAAACAATTAGGCTTAAGAAGCAGCCAGAAAATAGGATTTCTGGTAAAAGATGGGATGATTACCTTGATTCCAGAAAAACCCTTAAAAGAATCACGAGGGTTTTTGAAAGATATGAATACAAATGGCCTGCGCGAACATAGGGAGCGGGTATGAATTTGGTAGATTCATCCGGCTGGTTAGAGTTTTTTACTGACGGCCCTTTAGCCGATAAATATATAAGCTACTTAGAACGATTAGACGAACTGATTGTCCCCGCGTTGATAATTTATGAAGTGTATAAAAAAGTTAAGAAGGAGCGTTCTGAAGAAGACGCGCTTTTGGCTATCGCGCATATGGGGAAAGCGCGCGTTGTGCCGTTAGATGACGCGTTAGCGCTCACTTCAGCCGATGTAAGCCTTAAACATGGCTTATCAATGGCAGATGCCATAATTTATGCCACAGCGTTACAGGAAAACGCGAAGCTTATTACCAGCGATAAGCATTTCTGTGGGCTTAAGAATGTTGTTTTTCTGAAGAAGTGATGACAGCAATAATTCCCGGAATGCCCGGAATGCGCGCGGCAAAGGCATTGATGCGGAGAGTAAAGATGAGAATAAAGGGCAACCTTTTATGTCTGGAATTAAAATAGCGTTGCGTATCTTTTTTGGGATGTTATAATATATACTCTATGGATCAATATAGAGCCAAATGTAACGCTGAGAAGCGGATTAAAACGCAAAAAGCACATGAAACTATTAGTTAAATACCAGAGCCGGAGGATACCCCTTCGGCTTTTAAGGTTTTAGAATCCCGAGCATTTACCTATGAAAACATTTACACTTTTGGTTAATGGTCAAGACGTAGATACGGGGATATATGAATATTTCCCTTATGCCGATAAAGCGATTATTGATTTTAAAACAACTTATAGAATTCTCTCCCGACTTAAAAAAGGAGAACTTTCTGAAGATTCAGCGGAAGCAAATAGCTGTATATCTGCGAAGTATTGCATTGGCAAAGAAGATACTAATCTTAAAGCAATAGAGGCGGCTTATAATGCAAGTAAGCAATTTCGTTATTTTCCTGTATCTGCTAGGAGAAAAATTCTGTACGATATTCATAAATATTTGTTGGAAAAGAAAGAAGAACTTATCCGACTCTTAGTTATTGAAGGGCATCCTCGTAAGCTGGCTGAATGGGAATTCTCAGGGATGGAAAAAGCGTATCGTAAAGAATCGTTAAATTTGTTTAAGGATGAATTATGGAAAGAAGTGGGACGGTACAATAATGAAACTCTTTATTGGGTGCGTAAGCCTGATGGTGTTGTATGCGCAAGCCCCCCTAAAAATGCTTCCTGCAGCAATTCATTGACAGCAGGTTTTGTTTTCTTAGGAGGAAACACTTTGGTTATAAAGCCTCCCTTAAAAATGCCCATAGCAACTCTTTTTCTTTGGAAAGAAGTGGTGCATAGGGCATTACGAGAGAATAATGCTCCAAACGGTACCTTAAATATTGTTTTAGGTAACTCCAAACAGATAACAGAAGAATGGCTTTCCAGCCCTTATGTGAATGACATTCTTTATTTTGGTGAAAGCGAAACTGGCTTTGATATTGGAAAGAGAGCCTTTGAGGCAGGCAAAAAGCCAATTCTTGAATTATCAGGCAACGATATGCTGTTTGTATGGAAAGACGGAGATGTAGAAGGAGCTGTTGAGTCTTCTCTGGATGCATTTTTAGGGTCTACGCAGATTTGTATGGTGCCCAAGACAATTATTATCCATCAGGATATATACGACAAATTTGTGCGCAGGCTTGAGGGGAAGGTGAAAAACTTAAAGATAGGTCTTCCTTCAGACAACAATACCTGCTTAACTCCGGTGATTCTGATAGATAAATTCTTTGAATTCTTAGACGATGCTATTACAAAAGGCTCGAGATTGTTGTGCGGAGGGCAAAGGGTTAATTATTTGTCAGAAAGAGATCCCAAAGGCCTATTTATTCAGCCAACCTTAATAGGGATTGAAGATGATGATAGGGCGGCGGAAATGCGATGTGTGAAAGAAGAAAACTTTTTTCCTTTATTGCCATTGGTAAAAATTAGTTCAAGGAAGAAAGGTCAGGAGAAAGATAAAGAAATTTTCGATAAAATGATAAATCTTGGGAATGTTAACGAATATGGCTTAAGAGCCTCGGTATGGGTAAATTCTTATATTTATACAAGAAAATTCATAAAATATCTGGATAATAGTGGTTTGTTAAGAGTAAACTCAAGACATGTTGATTTTTCTTATTACCTTTCTACTCATGGTGGAGTTGGAAAAAGTGGTGGGCCGTTTGGCGAAATGAACTATGTCTGGCAAAAAACAACTCATCTCCAAGGAATTAGTTTAACAAGAGGCAGGATTCAAAAAGAATGAATCTTTACGCTGTTCCTATTATTGCAACTAATGTCATCTTAACAGGCATTGCTATTTTTGTTTTCCTGAAAAATAGATTTTCCAGAGTAAATAGTATATTTACCTTATTTTCTCTAAGTATGGCATTATGGCTTTTCGGTTACTCAGGAATGTATCTAAGTAGTGATTCGTATAACGCACTTAGATGGGCAAGGATAGGTTTTATCGGGATTATATTTATCCCCGTATTTGCCTATCATTTTATTATTGTGTTTTTAGGGCTAAAACGAAAAATCATATTACCTGTTGTGTATTTTCTGGCAATCCCCTCTTTATTGCTTAGTCAAACCGATTACATTTATAGCGGAATCAAGAAGCATCTTTGGGGTTATTATCCTACCGCGGGAAATGTTTACGTGGCATTTCTTTTGATGTTTGCCATCTTATTTACAAGGGGCGTATGGTTGCTTTTTATATACTTAAGGAAATCAAACGGGATAAAGAGAGAACAGATAAAATATGTTTGTTTAGCTTTTGGATTAGGTACTTTTGGCATAGTGGATTATTTAATCAAATACCCTTTTATAAATGTTTATCCCTTTGGATATATTTGTGCATTGCTTTTTAATAGCTTGATAGCATTTGCGATCGTTCGTTATCATCTTATGGATATCAACATCGCACTTACCCGCGCCGGCATATTTATTTTTGTGTATTCTTTTATTTTAGGAATTCCCTTTTGGTTAGGCTATGTTACAAAAGCTTGGTTTCCAGCTACAGCCTTGGCAGTATTACTAGCCACCGCCGGCCCGTTTATCTATACCCGCCTGCGCCGCCAGGCCGAAGCCCGGCTTTTGGCAGAAGACTTCAGGAAATATGGCATCCTCAAGCGCTTCGCGTCTACCTTGGCAAGGATGAGGGATATCGGCCTTGAAAAACTCCTCAAGCTTATCATCTACCGCTTAGTGAAAACGATGGAGATCTCCTGCGGGGCGATATATCTGAGCGATGAAGAGGCAAATGCCTGTATAGCGAAGGCCGCTCATGTTTTAAAAGGCAGAGAAGGCATAGCCGCGGTAGATTTACTGCAGGATAACGCGCTTATTCGCTTTATCACTGCCCATCGTAAAGAATTCCTGATAGAGGACGTACAGCGGCTTGCCGCTGAAGTAAAGCCGAAGAATACCCCTCCCGCAGATAACTCTACGGCGCATAATGGGATTAACTACCCTGAAGTTATCGCGCAGATGCGGCAGCTTAACGCACGGCTGGTGATCCCGAGCTTTCTGGATAAGGAGCTGCTGGGTTTTTTAGTCTTGGGGGAGAAGGCATCCGGCAGGCCATATTCGCAGGCGGATAGTGAGGTATTATTGGCCCTTTCCGGGCAGGCGTCGCTGGCCATACTAAACGCGCTGTTTACGGTAAAATTAAGGGACAGGGAAAAGGAGCTCGCGGATGCCTCGCGGATAGTGGAAATCGGCAATCTGGCCTCATCTACGGGGCATCAGCTGGGGAATGTATTGAACAACATCATGAACGCCGGGTATACGATTTTAGACAACGATCCAATCCTGGATACCCTTAAGAATAACCCCCAGGCCAAAGCCTCTTTTGAGAAAATCATCAATGTGATCATAACCAACGCCAGCGATGGGGACCAGATTATTGACGAGATCCGCAGCTACAGCCGCCAGGAAGGAGATAGAGAGTATGCGCTGGTCAGCCTGAAGGAAGTCCTGGATAAGACGCTGAGGATGCTCTATATACAGATAAATAAATTCCAGAACATTGACATCAGTAGTAATATCGCTCCGGAAGTTCCTCCGGTATTCGCCAGCGCCATTGGCCTGCAGAATATTTTTGTAAATATGTTTAACAATGCCTACGACAGCATTCAGGAAATGAAAGAATACATAAAATCTCATCCCGAACTGGGAATGAATAACTACAAAGGCCGGATTGCGGTAAGTATAACCTGTGCCAAAGGCAATGTTAACATTCATCTTGTTGATAACGGCATGGGCATGACTGCGGATATCGCCAAGAAGCTCTTTACGCCGCATTACACAACCAAAGCAAGCAGTGATAAACGCAAGGAAATCAAATTAAGTGGAGGCACGGGAATAGGGTTGTATACCATACGCTTTCTGGTCAAGGAATACGGCGGGACGGTTAAATTGGTAAAAACAGGGCATTTGGAGGGGGCGGAGTTCTTAATCCAGATGCCAGTGCCGAAGAATGGGGAAAAAGGGGTTTGATATGGCAAAGATTCTGATTGTTGAAGATGAGGAATTGGCGTGCGAAGCTATTACGGCATTCTTGGAAAAGCGGGGTTATGAGACTGCCGTGGCTTTGACAGGCAAAGACGGCCTCGCTGCATACCCCAGGGAGAACCCGGATTTAGTGTTATTGGATTTAGGGCTTCCAGATATGGACGGCAGGGAGATTCTGAAGGAGATAAAAGAAAAAATGCCTAAGATCAAGGTTATGGTAATCAGCGCCTATAAAGAAGAACCTATCCGCGATGAGCTGGCTAAACTGGGGGCGGATTATTTCTTGGGTAAGCCTTCTCCTCTGCCGAAACTGTATGAAGCAGTTCAGGAGATTCTTAAGCCTTAAACCTTGCCCATTGGAGAGCGAGCCGAAAAATAAGGAACGAGAAAGATAATGCCAGGCATAGACAACTCGCATACCACTTGTTTATGCCTGGCATTGACAAAGGAGCCGAATAATGCCGCAACAGAAAGAGCTTTCACTTAGAGATGTTTTCCATAACCTTGGCAATAAGCATTATGTCGCTCTTTTAGGCGCGGGGGTAACCAATGAAAGGCTGGAGGATATTCTTAATAGAGAGGGCCTGCCCTTAGAATGTAAGGAGGCCGTTGAGAAAGCCATGGCGGGCATAGAGAGGATAGAACGAGCCAGCAAGGAAGCGGATATTCTTCTCAATGAGATTAAAAGAATAGTATATGAAAAGGTTAATCCCGATGAAATAAAAGTTGATGCCGTGGCCATTGAGAGTAAAATGCAGGAAGCGCCGCAGAATAAATCGGTATTTTAGCACGAAAAGGAGGGCAATCCATGGCTGATGAAAGCAAGAAGATAAAAATCCTGTTAGTTGATGATGAAAAGGATATCCTTATTGAAACAAAAGAGATTTTTGAGAAGAGAGGTTTTCTGGTTTTTACCGCCGCGGAATCGGACTCAGCGTTATCTATCTTTCAGAAAGAACGGCCGCGGATATGCCTTCTGGATGTGCATATGCCTCAATCAAGGCTTGATGGAATAGGGATATTGGAGGAGATCCGTAAAATAGATAAAACAAGCTATTGCATTATGCTTTCAAGAGTAGATGATGAAAAGAGGATAGACGAAGCAAAGAGATTAGGCGCGAACAGGTATGTGTTAAAACCTCTCGACTTCACGGAGCTTCTGCAGTTGGTGAATGAGGCCGCGAAGGAGGCAGCCCGATGAGCGAAACTCTTTCTAAGCCTGATGCCTATACCGAAGAGCTCTTTCAGAAGATAAAAGACAATAAAATCACGGTAGACCCTGTGATCTGGGACTTGATGGGGCACGTCTTGGGAAATCGTATTTACAGTATTACGCTTATTGTAAATGACCTTTTGGATACGCCTAGGTGGATATTAAGCGCTGGCTCATGGCTGATGATTTTCCTTTATAAAATTACCGGAAATCCCGGCAAGATGCGCGCAATTCAGGATATTCTTGAAAGGACTTCGAAGAACGCGGATCAGGCGAGGGATTTCATGAAACGCCTGCGCGAGGCTACCAAGCATAAGACAGGGTTTTAAAAGGGGATTACGATGATAAAGCTCTTAACGGTTGATGATGAGTTGGATGTCTGCGAATTTATCAGGGATTTCTTTGCCAGCCGGGGCTATTCGGTGCTGGTTGCTTTAACGGGAAAAGAGGCGCTTGCCGCGGTGAAAAAAGAAAGGCCGAAGATAGTCTTTCTGGATATCATTATACCGGATATAAATGGCCTTGAGGTATTGAGGCAGATTAAGGAATTTGATTCTGATATCAAAGTCATTATTGTAAGCGTAACCGATGATAAAGAAAGCAGAGAAAAGGCAAAGGCACTGGGTGCGGATGAATTTATCAGAAAGCCTTTTAGCAAGCGCTACCTTGAAGAGGTGGTGATCCAGAAGATCATTGAGTTGACAAATGCCCCGAGGGAAGGAGTAGCCCGATAATGGACAAGCCGAAAATCTTACTGGTTGATGATGAGCCTGACGCCAGGGATATTATCGAGCGGCATCTTTGCCGCCATATTGAGTGCAGTGTCTATAATGCCCAGGACGGAAGGCAGGCGCTTGAGCTTATCGGCAAAGAAAACTTTGACGTGGCAATCCTGGATGTGAAAATGCCCGGGATTTCCGGAATAGATGTATTAAGGAAGCTTAAAGAGGTAAACCCTCAGGTTGGGGTACTGGTAGTAAGCGGCTGGAACAGCCAGCAGGTAGCGCAGGCGGCAATCAACGAGGGGGCGGTTGATTATATAATCAAGCCTTCAAATATGGAAGTGATTTTCTCTAAAGTGCGCGCCCTCTTAGAAAAAATTAACAAATACTTTCCTAAAGCAGAACAGAAATGAGTGAATCAAATATAGCGCGGATTCTGGATAATGAGGCAGTTTGCCTTGCGCGCGGAGTTGTTCTCAAAATAATGCGGAATGGTGCTTTGAAAGGAAAGGCAATCGCCTTTGTTGAGGATGTGGCGCTCTGTTCCTATAATACAGGTAATCTTGCCGCTAAGGCAATAGATGAATTTCTCAAACTTTCCCACCTCAACCGGGTCTTCTTCAGGCCTGGTTGCCCCTGCCGGCTCCAAGGTCAATTCTTGGGCTAAAAAGCTCCTTTGGCTGGAAGTGAGTATCTCTGCCTGGGCTTTCTGATTGTAGACATAGGAGTCTATCCTTTTATTCTTTTTGACAATATCCACCAGCTTTGATTCCGGCGCGGTTTCTTCCAGGATGTCCTTGAGGCTTATCCCCAGCCCCACGCAGATCTGATGGAGCGAGGACGCCCTTGCCGCGTGTATCCCCGCTTCAATGCGCCAGATGCTGTTAGGAGTTATGGCATTATCCCCGAATATCCCCTTAAGCCGTTCATAAAGCTCTTCCCGGGAGATATTCCTTTCTTCCCTTATTTTCCTGATTTTTTCATGTAATTTCATTATATTTCCCACCTGCTACAATTATACGCAAAACTGCGTATCTTGTCAAGAATAATCTCTACGAAAATATATGTTTTATAAAAAATTTGTATAAATACATAAAAGTTGATATTATATTAAGCCAACATTAATATCGTAACACATTTATTTGCAATGTATTATATGTTTATTACAATTTTACAATATTTCTCACTACGTTTATTTACTATACTATTGACAAACGTAGAAAGATGTGTTATACTTAAGCCACGAGTTACGAAACGATATTTAAGAGGAGAGGAAACTATGGGAAATAAAGGAATAAAGCTTCTGGCAGTAGATGATGAAGCACTGGCTAATGCGCATCTAAAATCGTATTTTGAGAAGAGAGGATACACTGTATTTACTGCTACCTGCGCTGAAGAAGCATTACCTTTGATTAAGAAAGAGAATCCTGAAATAATGCTTTTAGATATAGGCCTTCCGGGAATGAACGGTATTGAGCTGCTTCAGGAGGTGAGGAAAGCTAACCGCGCACTTAAGGTTATCCTGGTCAGCGGTTATTATAATTTTGATTTCTCTGAAGCTACGATAAAGGAGTTGGATATCTGCGAATGTGTACACAAGCCTATTGGTCTTATGGAATTAGAGCAGATTGTGAAGAAAGCATTAAGCAAGACCTAAAATCCGCGGTAAACTGCCCCACTAGCCACGCCTGTCTGTAGGCTCGCCTCTTGGCAAAGCCGAGGGCAGGCAGGGAGTAACCCTAAGCTTAGGGTTTACATGGGGAGCTGAGTGAGCCATATGGCTCACTCAGCATAAATCTAAGTAAAGTTATGACCATTAAGGACATTGCGCGTTTATCCCGTGTTTCGATGACTACTGTCTCGCGCGTGATAAACAATGAGAAGGTAAGCAGGGAGCGTAAGGAGAAAATATTAAAAATAATCCAGAGGTACGAATACCAGCCAGATCCTTACGCGCAGTATCTTGGCCGACGTAATAACGCGAAAATTACCAGAAAAACCGGAAGCGCTTCCAAAAAAGTCGGGGTATAGCCCTTGTCAAAGTTTTACTTAGGTGTTATGCTTTACGTGATGTTTAAGGATAGGATATGAAAATAAGTTTTCAAAGTATGAATAGCTTTAGGAATATGCTGGCCGGTGCTTAGCGCATCCGGCTTATTTTTTCTTTAAATCAGGGAGGAAAAAATGAAAAAAAATCTTAGAAAAGTTTTATTATTAGTGCCATTTTTCTTTGCTTTCTGCTCCTTATTTCTTGTAAATGACGTTTTAGCCGATGTTACGAATAAAAGAATGGCTGTAATGGCTCCGAAACATATACAAACTCAAGGAAGCACAGGTCAACTTTCTGTTCAGGGAGACTTTTATTGGAACTATGCTTCTTTTTATCCGGGATCCACCGCCTATGTTTCATCAACATCGGCTATTTTTTACCGTATTTATCTTTACAACGCTTCGGTAGGAGACACCTTTACATGGAACACATATAGGCCAGTGCTCGATCCCGTAACACACCTGCCTACAGGCGCATTGACATTTTGGGGAAGCGGAACTTATACACGTTTAGACGAACAATACTGGCAATACCAAACTGGAATTTATACTAGTACATTTTATCATCCTTATGCGAGTGGTGGGTTTGGCTCTGGCCCTTATATTAAGAATAATCCCTCTGCTACCGCGTATCCTGGAATATGGCAAATAACGATTAGCCGTAATGGCGTACTCTTGACGTCTGGGAACTTTACTTTGGTAGATGATTTAGCGCCAAAAGTAGCGTTTATGTCACCCGGTGACGGAACGGCTCTAAAAGGGACTCCGTACCTTATGGTTTCTAATTCTGACAATCTGGCGGTAACAAAGGTGGAGCTGTATGCTGATAATACTATCACTGGCCAGTCTGATTTGTTGGATACTCGTAATAACCCTTTCTCCGCTTTTGCCTATTTTTGGGATACTACAAAATTTCCTGATGGCGACTATATCCTAAGAGCCCAGGCTTATGACCCCTATAATAATATAGGTATTGGTAAAATTGCCGTTATTGTTGGTAACAAGAGCGCTCCTAATAAGCAGGTACCTATAGCCAAAACTACTCAGGTAGGCGAGCCCATTAATGTTGCTACTGGCAATGCATCTATGGCGGATATTGATATTCTTATACCATTTAGGGAGATCGCTCTTGAGCTATCCCGTACGTATAATTCGCAAGATACTTTTAGTGGTTCTTTTGGCTACGGTTGGCGTTCTAATTTTGATATCAGCTTATCCGAGCAGCCTGACCAGTCAGTTATCGAGAGTGATGAAGAAGGGGTAGACACAATCTACACCAGCAATGGAAACGGCGCGTACACCTCTTCAGCCGGAAAATATTCTCAATTAACCAAAAACCTTGATGGTTCTTTTATTTTGTTACGAAAACACGGCAGAAAATTATATTTTGACTCTCTTGGCAGACTGACAAAGATAGAAGAGAGAAATGGTAACTACCTCACTATAACCCGCTTAGCTAATGGCGCGATTTCAGTGGTGAGCGATTCAGCAGGAAGAACATTATCATTTGCTTCTGATACGCAAGGTAAAATAACGCAGGTAACTGACCCAGCGGGCAGGGTATTTAAATACGTCTATGACTCTCAAGGTAACCTCATTAAGGCCACCGACCCTTTACGCAAAACTACTATTTATGTTTACGATGGAAATCACAACCTTACCACTAAGACAGATGCTAACGGCCATTCGCTTTACTTCGAATATGATTCCTCAGATCGGGCGTATCACTCTTGGCAGGATGGAGGAAACAACGCGTTAACCCTTAATTTTAACTGGCTCAATAAAACCACAACAGTTACAGATTCTTTAGGCAACAGCACTAACTATGAATACAATTATTACGGTTTGGTACATAAAGTGACTGATGCTCAGAATAATGTCGAGCTTACTGTTTGGGATGCTAATTTTAATAAAACTTCCAGTGCCGATAAAAACGGAAATACCGCAAATTTTACGTATGATTCTCGCGGCAACCTTCTTACCAAAACAGACCCGCAGAACAATACAACTACCTTTACTTATGAGCCGAACTTTGATTTAGTTTCCTCGGTTACGGATTCCTTAGGCAGCACAACCACATATACCTATGATGCAAAAGGGAATCTCCTGCAAGTTACGGATGCTTTAGGAAACATAACCAGCCATACCTATGATGGTTTAGGTCAATTAACGCAAACCAAAGATGCTAACAATAATGCCACTACCTTTACTTATGATGTTTACGGCAGCACAGTCAAGATTGTAGATGCTTTAAATAACCAAAAGAACTTTACCTATAATGCATTTGGCAAGGTTATTCAAGAAACTAACGCTTTAGGCAACTCTACCAGTTTTGCTTACGACCTCATGGGGCGCCTGACTCAGACAACCTATGCAGACGGTTCAAAAACTACCTCCAGTTATGATGTCGTCGGAAACTTAGTATCTTTTACTGATCAATCAAGATGCACAACAACGTATACCTATGATGAGGTTGATCGCCTTATCACTAAAACCGACGACTTAGGCGGCGTACTTACCAACGCCTATGACACTGAAGGTAACCTTATCTCTGTTACTGATCCCAATTCAAATAAAACACAGTATTTCTATGATAGCCTAGGGATGAAAATTAAAACAGTAGATCCGCTTGGCAATCAAACCCTCTTCAGTTATGACTCCAATGGTAACCTTATTTCTAAAACGGATGCCAGAAATAATACCATAACCTATACTTACGACACGAATAACCGGCTTCTAAGCATTGCTTATCCCGATGGTTCAAGCGTAGTATTTGCCTATGATACGCTGGGTAGAACAACGTCTATGAATGACGCAACCGGTATAACCAGCTATGCCTACGATGCCCTTAACCGCCTAACTCAGGTTAATGGCCCAGGCATTAATAATACAATATCGTATAACTATGATGTGGTTGGTAACCGTATTCAGATGACGAATCAGGATGGAGGCATAACCACTTATGTCTACGATGCCTTGAGCCGCGTAACTACTCTCACCGATCCTCAAAGCAAGGTTACAACATATACTTATGATGCTATAGGTAATCTCATTCAGGCAAATTATCCCAATGGTACGCAGGCACTCTATACTTTTGACAAATTGAACCGGCTTATCATGCTTGTTAATAAGAATGGGTCAACCACTTTTTCTTCTTATGGTTATACGTATAACGTTTCCGGTATGCGCACCAGGGTGACCTTTGCCAATGGAGAATATACAGGCTATACCTATGATAAACTCAACCGCCTATTAAAGGAAAATAGGAATAACCCAAGCAAGAAATCGCTCTATTCAATCGTATACACCTATGACCCCTTAGGTAATCGCTTAACCGAAAATATAGCCATCACTGATACACGTTTTAAAATTGCTGACTATCCCTTGAATTCAAGCCTCACCTATAACTACAATAGTAATAACCAACTGATAAGCCTTAATGTGTATCAAGCAGCAGGCAGGAAGCTTACGCTGGTAAAGACTGTTAATTATACCTATGATGCAAACGGTAACTCTATCCAGCAAAATGACAGCCAAGCTATAACCAATTACGCCTATGATTTTGAAAACCGGCTGACCTCTGTCTTGGGCCCTACTGTAAATGCAAGCTATGTTTATGATGGGGAAGGAAGTCGAATCTCTCAGACTGAGGGAGGTCTTACCACCAAGTTCTTTTATGATGGCAAAGAAGTTATCCTGGAAAGGGATAGTGCTAACCAAAAGATAACTTCATACACGCATGGATTAAATTATCCAGGTGGCATAGGAGGCATGATAGCCTCGTATAACGCGGGTAATACAAGCACGCAGTATCTTTACGACGGCTTAGGGAGTGTAACGGCTTTAATGGATGCTGCAGGGCAGGTAAATCAAGCCTACTCCTATGATGCTTTTGGCAACATCATCAGCCAGAGCGGGACTGCTACAAACTCATATCAATTCCAGACAAAACAAGTAAGTTCTTCATTTGGGCTTGTTTATTTCGGAGAACGCTACTATAATCCTCTTATCGGCCGCTGGCTGACGCCTGATCCGTCAGGCATGGTAGATGGGCCGAATCTTTATGCTTATGTCAATAATAATCCAGTAAATCTTATTGATCCGTGGGGGTTATGTAAAGAAAAGTCATTTTGGGATAAATCATTAAGCGAAGTTTGGAATGATTTAAAGCAAAAACTGTCAAATCAAAAACCCTTAAGTACGCAACAGATAATAGATCTGACAATTAGCTTTAGTGGGGGAATAAAGTTTGTTGGAAAAGGAGGCCCTATCGTTTTAGGGCGCTTTAGGCTCGGGAATCAACCAGGCAAATCTTTCCTCAAGGAATTAGCAGAAAAATATAACGCTCGCATTTTGGATAAACCTTTTCCTGAAGGTGTTTCCCTAGAGCAAGCCCTAAAAACAGAAATTGATGCGGCGTCAAAAATATATATGAGAATGAAGGGCGTAAAGCCAGGGTATGTTTCGCATGATATTGAGTTAAAGTATATAAGAAGTAAACTAGGTCTAATAGATAAGACAGAATTCATAGTAGACAAATGAAATATACTATCGAAGATATTATTCAGAGTGTCCAGAGATATCCCCATACTTTGATAGCTGTTGATATTAATGGTAGTATAAGAAATGTTCGGTCTTTGAAGAAAATCCCTGAACCGTTAGAAGAATTTTCTCAATTAATTAAGCAAGGAACACATAAGTATTGTTCAGCTTCGTTTATAAAAATGGATAGAAAATATAGCCGGGAAAAGGCTTTAAAGAAAATTAAGGAATCGATTGAAGCCTTACAATACTCTAAAACTCATAAGCTAAAACCCGGTGTTAATATTCCCGGCAACGAGAGATATAATGCAATTAAAAATAAATTGGCAAAAGAATCAAAAAAACACCCGTAAAAAGTGACGAAGAGCGCGGAATTATCAAAATATGAAAAAACCTACAGGTTCCGGGGGGTTTCGGGTTCCAGGGACACGTACCTAATTAAAAGAGTCAATGATGGCCAGATTGGCACGAATAGTAGCTCTTGGTACGCCGCATCACGTCTTGCAAAGCGAGTAGGGGACGTTGTTAACTTGTAAACTTATTGACACATTTTAATAAATTCGCGGGGTGATGGCTCCTTAAGTACATAAGCTCTTTTGAAGAAAGCCGTGGTTAAATTGACAAATTAACAACGTCCCCAACGTAGTCCCAACGTAACCATATTGTAAGTAGTGTTTTGGGTGGAGCAGCTGCAGGAGCAGCCGTAGCTGGAATGAGTGACGGAGATGTTGGCAAATCAGCTTGGATGGGTGGAGCGATAGCAGGAGGTCTCGCGCTAATGAGTGAGACCGCAAGTTATATGCGCAATAAAATGATTCAGCAATCTCGTTTGGATCCTAGAAATTCTAGTGGTAAAAGCGCAGGTTTCAAAGGAGATGATTTTAAGTTGGGAGGAGGGCGATATGACTCAGCTCATCCAAACGGTAATCCAAGTCCTTTAGGTGGCAAACAAGGTGGTGTGGGACAAGTATTCGGGATGCGTTATAAGCCTGGTGATATTTGGGATCGGATTGTTGAAACATACTCAGGTCCACATGACTATTTAAATAGTTGGGGTTATGATTTATTTGGAAATCTTAAAAATCAAACTGCTTTTGAAAGTTTTCTAGGTGCGACCTTAAATCCTTTAAATGTAGTGATTGCAACCCCAATAGCTGTATCATCAATTGTGCCACGGGCAGCGTATGCAGCACCAGCTATCACTTATGGGTTAAATCAGGAAAGTGGGAATAGGTAAATAAGTTGGAATGAAATAGGGCTAATTTCATCGGAGATATCAATGAATACATTAAAGGGTCTTCTGATTATTATTTTTGTTCTTTCTGCAAGCAAGGCATTTGCAGGTTATGATAAGCTAACCAAGAGAAATTACGAAGAATCAAAAAATGAGAAAGCGGTGATTCTTTACGGCGTAAATTGGGGGAGGCGATGGGGATGTGCTGGACTCGATAATGCCCAATTGCAAAACTTAACATTTTCGCATATTGATTCCAACCTTGACAGGGAAGATATCGCACTAAATAATCCAGCGAAATTATTTTCAGAAAACTCTTCTGAATCTTTTGCTATTATTGTCAATCCGGGTGAATATGCGCTAATCGCATATGATATAAAAATTGCTAGAACTTCAGCGGGGGCTAGTCATATAAAAGGAGAAGGTGAGGGGACATTTAAGGTAAATGCGGGAGAAATAGTTTACATAGGTGATTTTGGGTTAGATTGTGCAGGTGATAACCCTATTCCTTGGCGGTATTACATTAAAAAAGAAGATTTCGAGAGTTATGTGGCAGGGTTTAAAGAAAAATACAAATTTATTTCTGATAAGCAAATTATCTATCGACTTTTCCAAACTGATAAGTTTGGTCAAAGTGCAAAGGGGTCAGACCTTGAAATGTGAAATAGATTGACAAAGTCTTAACGAAAAAACGGTGTCAGAACTCCCCAAGTTAATAGAGCGTTCCGGGGACACGTACCTAATTAAAAGAGTCAATGATGGCCAGATTGGCACGAATAGTAGCTCCTGGTACGCCGCATCACGTCCTGCAAAGGGGTAACAGGAGTCAACAGGTGTTTTTCTCGGATAGTGATCGTCGTCATTATCTTGATTTACTCAAAGAGCAGTGCGGGATATGGGGAGTTAAGGTGTGGGCGTATTGTCTTATGGATAATCACGTTCATCTGATTCTAGTCCCTGAGGAAAAGGGAAGCCTGGGCAAGTCGTTAGGAGAAACCCATAAAAAATACACGAGGATGATTAATTTTCGGAAGGGATGGAGAGGATACCTCTGGCAGGGTCGGTTCAAGAGTTACATTTTGGATGAAAGATATCTGTATGCTGCCGTACGATATGTTGAGCGGAATCCTGTAAGGGCGAAGATAGTCAAAAAGGCTCAAGATTATCGATGGTCCAGCGCTAGAAGCCATGTGTATAAAGAGAAGGATGAACTTTTGAGCGATTTTTATCTGCTTAGGGAGCTAGCCGATTGGTCAGCGTATTTAGCGGAAGAAGACAAGCCCGATGATCTAAAGTTGATGCGCTATCATGGACAGGTGAGGCGCCCTTTGGGAAACAGTGAGTTTCTGGAAAGGTTGGCTCGAAAATTGGGGGTTGAGGTAAGAACAAAGAAACCGGGACCGAAGCCGAAACGGGAGTTATCAATCCAGAATTAGGTACGTGTCCCCCGAATAACATATAAATTAGGTAAAGAAGCAAGAGAAGCCTTGAATCTTCCCAAAGCGAACAGAGGAACTGCAGTACAGCCATACAAGCCTAAGACAGAAAATTTTGCTGGTCCAAGGCATCCTCAACCACAACCAGAATGGGATCCCCCCATTAATAAGAAGGGGAAGGGGTGGGAATACTATGATGGGCGCAACTTTCCGGATTGAAGCGGGGGTGGAAAAATGTTAAAAATTGTATATAAAAAAGATTTTGATGGTATTTCTAATAAGAGATCATTCAAGATGGTTAAAGATAATATCCTAAAAAATAATAATTATGCAGTAGAGTTGTATGAGGATGATAGAATTATAAATTTAAATATACCCCATTATCCTATTTATTGTAAATGTAATGCGCTTCAATGGAATCAAATAATTAAGAAAATTAGGAAAATAGGGAGCAGTATAAATTCAAGTGGGGAGGGGCATGACTCCTTAAGTACATAAGTTCTTTTGAAGAAAGCCGTGGTTAAATTGACAAATTAACAACGTACCCTCCGTCCTCTACCGCTACGACGGATTTAACGGATGCTGCAGGACAGGTAAACCAATGTAATGTTCCCCAATAGTCAATGTCAAGGATAAGAAAATCATGCAGACTCCCTTTTGTAAAGTGAATAAAATAAAAGCTTCCTTCTTCTTTATTCTGTGGTTATATGCGATTTATCCTGCTTATTCGCAGGAGCCATGGCAAAGCTTAAGCGTGGACGCGGAGGTTTCCCAAGCAACGGCGATAGCCTTTGATAACCATGATGATGCGGTTATCTATGCCGGTTTTAAAAAAGGATTATATAAAAGCACTGACGGCGGTGGGAGCTGGCAAATTTTAGCCGCGGGCATCATTACAAGAATAAATTTTTTATTACTGGATAACGAAGATGCCAAAATAATTTACGCGGCAAGCGAGAACGGGCTCTTTAAAAGCAGTGATGGAGGCATGAATTGGCAAAGAATTTTCTCTGGGAAAAGCGCCGATGAAAAAAATGTTGTTTCGTTGGCGCTTTGCCCTGAGGCGCCTAAAAGCATTTTTATCGCTACATCTAACGGGATATTTTTTAGCCCGGTAAACCTCATGACCTGGCAAAAAGTAGGAGGCGCCTTAAGTGATGCCCGTGTTCATTCCATTGTCGCGGACCCTGTTGACGCGGATACATTTTTTATCGCATCCAATAAAGGATTATTCAAAACTAAAAATAGATTCGCTTCTTATGAGAAAGTGCATAGTGGTTTTAACACTGAATCAGAAGATAGCACTACCGATATCGATTCATCGCAAGAAGAAGCGAGCACCGAAGACGTTTTCTTCCGCCATATCGCTATTAACAAGCGCGATACAAAACAGATATACGCGGGAACCTCTTCGGGGGTATTTGTCAGCTTGGATGGAGGGGGTGTTTGGGAAAAGAAGGTATTGAGTGGTTTATTTAATGAAGAAATCAGGTATGTTTTTTTAGATACAGGTGATGCTGTGTCAAAGATATATCTGGCAACACAACAAGGGGTGTTTCGGTGTAAGGAGTCTTCTTGTGAGCAAATATATGAGGGGCAGGATTTTAGCCACTGTAACCAATTTGCCAAAGACGGCCATGGCAGGCTTTATCTTGCCGCGGATAAAGGGTTATTCAGGTATACCCTGGAAAATACTCTACCACAGAAGCTTTCCTCATATCCTTCCGACGAGGCTCATTTTCGCCAGGCCGAGCCTGCTATAGCGGAAATTCAGCAGGCGGCAATTAATTACGCGGAAGTGTATCCGGAAAAGATAGCAAACTGGAGAAAACAGGCACGGCTGAAGGCTTTTTTCCCACAAATAGATTTAAGCTATGATAAAACCGTCTTTACCTCAACCAGTTATCCTCAGGGCAGGGGTTTTGTAGGCCCTTTAGACTGGGGGGTTTCCTTAAGTTGGGATGTTGGTGATTTGATTTTTAGCACTGAACAGACGTCTATTGACGTGCGTTCGCGCCTTATGGTGCAGCTGCGGGACGATATCCTTAACGAAGTTACCCGGCTTTATTTTGAACGTAAACGCCTGCAATTGGAATTATCCCGGTCAGAAGGTTTAAATGAAAAATCAAAACTTGAGAAAGAATTACGCTTAGAAGAACTGACGGCTTCCATTGACGGCCTTACCGGTGGGTATATGAGCCAAAAGCTAAAGAAACAGCAATAAGAAGAGAATGAATAGCGATACAAAAACAATACGTAAGGCTAAAAGAAGTTCATAGTTGGCTAAACAGATAGCGGTATAATTGCTGAAGAAGTATGCAGGCTTAACTAATGATAGAGAGAATATCATTTCACAATTCAAGGCCTGATAGTATGTGAGATAACAAAAAAATAGGTGGCTCCTCAGAAAGCGGTTATAATAGGTTTTGTGTACCATCACAAACCAATAACCCTTTAAAAAAGGAGGCAGCCACCATGTATTATGTCGGAGCAGACCTGCACAAGGAACAAACCTGGTTTTATGTTATGGACGAAAACGGTATTAAGATTGATAGTAAAAGTATATCAAATTCACAGGATTCGTTAAAGAGTTATTTTGCGACAATCCCTACTCCCTTCACCTTGGCGGTGGAGGCAACCTACAACTGGTATTTTTTCATAGATATGGCTGAAAAGTTCGCTCAAACCGCTTACCTGGCAAATTCCTACGAATTAAAGGCCTTTGCCAAACGCCATAAGAAAACCGATAAAATTGACGCGAGGCTTATTGCCGATATCTTGCGTAAAGGCTTTTTGCCGAAAGTGTTTATTCCTAACCAATCTATCCGTCAGCTCAAAGAACTGCTACATCACAGAATCAATCTTGTGCGCGACCGAAGCCGCAATATCTTTCGCTTAAAAAATACCCTGGATAAACTCGGCGCTGATTCCAGCGGCGACTTTACTACCGTTAAACGATTACAAATGATTCCGGTAAAGACTCTGCCGGAACACTCCCAGTATGTACTTACCGGTTATATTGAACAGATTATTCAACTAAGCCAACGTATCTTAAAAATGAAAACATATTTAAGAAACGAGCTGTTGGAGGATAAAGAAATCCAAAACCTTATCACTATAGACGGCTTGGATTACTTTAGCGCCGCCTTGATAAAAAGCGAAATAGTTGATATTAACCGTTTTGCTTCTTTTGGCCGCCTCTGCGCTTACGCGGGCTTGGCTCCTAAGGTATCTCAAAGCGGCGATAAGGCCGCCT
>Ga0154573_135_pt1 | contig 90498 bp, 70 predicted proteins | sample RifGroF2_FD_116002 | JGI IMG/M metagenome (GOLD analysis project Ga0154573, IMG submission 116002) | Omnitrophica WOR_2 bacterium GWF2_43_52 | reverse complement strand
AACGGAGCAGTACTATCTAAAATGATGCTATCGCTGGCTACGCTTGAAACATTGCCTGCTGCGTCCTTGTACCAGCAATACACTGTCCTAATCTCATTGCCTGTAGTTAAGGTATAGTTTACACGTGCGCTATAGCTGGCAATAGAATTTACCGTTACCCATCCAGCGGCTGAGCTTTCGGGAGTAATATTGCTGGTTGACAAGTAATAGCCTGCTACTCCTCGGTTATCGCTCGCACTAAGGCTTAAGGTTAAAGCGGTAGTATTGGTATAGCTTGCCCCATTGTTAATACTGATTGAGCCTGTCGGTAATTGAGCATCAGAAGGAGGATTTGTAGTAAATAATTTCTGACTGCCATAGGCATTTCCTACAGCGTTAGAAGCTACTATCCGATAATAATAGGTAGTGTTTGAGGATAAGCCGCTTACGTTCACAGCTATAGTAGTATTATTTGAGCCGGTGATAGTCTGATTGAATGTCCGGGACGAATAAGAGCTGGCATTTGCCCCGTATTCAAAATAAGCTGTTGTCTGCAGGCCTCCGGCATTAACCGTCGCGCTGAGAGTGCTTGTGTTATAAGTAACATTGAGGCTTGAGCCGGTAATTGCAACAAGAGCTGTTACCTGAGTATAACCAACAGTAATAGTATCATTATTGATGTTTCCGGCATTGTCTCTGGCAGTTACCGTAAGTATATTATTTCCGCTTAAAAGGCTGATATTGCCTATAGTCCAGTTAGCGCCTCCTGTAACCGTGCCATTGCCCCCTCTATTACTATACCAGGCTAAGGACTGTATTCCGCTACTATTGCTATCAACAGCTATCCCCCCTATAGAAATAGTGCTGTTGGTAGTATTGTAGATGGCATTTAAAGTGGGTATCGTTATATTTATACTTGGAAGCGAGGTATCAAGGCGAATAGAATCGCTGGTTATATTTGAGATATTATCAGAGCCATCCTTATACCAGCCATAGAGAGTCTTTAAACCATCTCCTGAACTCAAGGTATAGGAAATACTGGCTAAATAATTAGTTGTAGAAGTTACGGAAACCCATCCAGTCTGTGTAGCTGTCGGCGCAGTCGATGATTCGGATACGTAATAGCCAGTGACACCGACATTATCAGTGGCGGAAAGATTGAGAGTAACATTGACCGTGTTAATGGGGGCAGCTGTGCCGCTGATAGTAATAGAACCGTTTGGTTTAGTGTTGTCGGTAGATTGAATGGTTTTTCCATATATTGTGATAACCCCTGCCGCGGGGATATTGGTGGTAAGTGTTTGGCCGGATGATATATCCTGATCCGTTAAATCTATATCATATTGATTCAGAGTAGTATATTTAATCCCATAATTTCCAGCAGGTAAATTTTTAATAGAGAATGTTCCTCCTGTATTTGCATTAACCACCACCACATATTTTCCGTTGGTATTGACAAAAGCCACAGGATCAAAGTTGGTGTTATTGCTTGTAGCGTCAATTCTTATTGCTCCCTTACGAATAAATTTGTAATACTGCCGGGTAAACTTAGTCATCGGAGTAATTGCAAGGGTTGGATTGGCTGGGTCAGTATCATCAATAGTATATAAAGGGGTTGTCCCATATAAAGAAGATGCCCAACTCTTAAGCCCCCCCAGCGTTCCTTGTTGCCAAGAGGAATTCTTTCCAATTTTAATATCTTTATGCAGGATTTGATAACTATTAGCTGGATTCCAGTATTCATGCATGCCCGTGTCAAGGCCATACTGCGCGGCTTTATTGGCAATCGCCTGAAGATCGGCATCCGGGTTACCGCTATTTACATATCTATGGTAAGTAATCTCTGAAAGGTATTGCGTGACCCCTGAGATACTGACCATATTGTCAAAGTAATCAACTGAAGAAGCTTTAGCAATGCTCATTGTTTCTGGAGCAAGAATCCTCGGTGAAAAGCCGTTTTGCTTTAACTTATCCCCCACAGCAACAATAGCCCGGCCAATCAATGTCCCTCGCGCTCCCTGTTGAACCCATTCTCTGGCAGCTGAATTATCAGGCTCATTAATTATCGTCAAGGCATCAGGCACAAAACCGTATTTATTCTTCAGGTGAAGGAAAACAGCCAGTATATATTCAGCATACTCTTGAGGGTCATCATGATCATACTTTTGTCCTATGGAAACACCCGTACTTTGAGCTGTATAAGCAACATAACGCAAATTAAAGTGTAACTGTTCACCTTTAGCAGTTAATAGCTGCCTTAAAGGAACTACCATATTATCCATCTCATCATCCAACTTTGAAAATTTAAAACCATTCCAATTAATGTTATTGGGGTCATTGTCGTCATTGACCGTTGTCTGACGGTTCGCTCTCCATGTATCATAATCACTTTGAGATTGAGGGCTATTTTGGTATTGGCTCCAGTAATCCACGCTATTTTCTCCACTGGGGAATATTCCTAACTGTATCTGGTTTATGCCTATATCATTAACAACTACGTCTAGAAGTTCGTCCTTATACTTAGCAGGATCGACCCCATTTGTATTAGTTAAAGCGGCATCAGCCGCCGCCTCCCATCCAATCATAGTTTGATAGGTTATTTGGGGATTAATGGTAATAATATCTCCTGATCCTATAGTACTGGTGGTAAATTTATAATCCACAGATGTTGCCAAATTCCCCGCGGCATCGCGCGACTTTACCCGGTAATGATAGAGAGTATTAGCAGAAAGGCCGCTCAAATTGACGGTATGGGAAGCTACCAAGATGGCGTTGAGAGCTGTTGTCTGACCATAGGATGTTGTTGGCCCGTATTCCACCTGGCTATCGGAGTTTTCATTGGTGGTCCAGGTTATAGTGACAGAGTTATAGGTAATACCAGAAGAAGATATATTAGAGATAATTGGGGCGATGGTGTCCGCAGCAGACAATGTTGTAGCGCTAACAGAACTGCTTTGCGCGCTACTCTTGCCAGCGGCGTCGTAAGCAGAAACAGTGTAAGAATAACTGGTATTCGCGGAGAGTCCAATGTCTGAATAAGTTGTCCCGGACGTTACGGAAGCTATTTGGCTTGCTCCACGGTAAACTTTATACCCAGCAACACCCACATTATCGGTAGAAGCACTCCAGGAAAGGTCTATGCGGGAAGAAGAAACTGCTGCTGCGGTAAGATTCTGCGGGACACTGGGAGAGGTAATATCTAAAGCAGCTGTAGTAGTAAAAGACATCTCATTCCCATTAGTAGTGCCTGCGCTATTAACAGCTACTACCCTATAATAATAGGTAGTGTTTGAGGTTAAACCGCTTAAATTAGCTCCTACTGATGTAGTAGCGCTTGAGGCAGAGATACTATTAGGATTAGCGTTAATCTGCCCACTATAATTGCCTGAGGTTGTGCCATATTCAAAGTAAACATTTGTATCCGAACCATTAGGGTTAACAAGACCATTCAAGGTGGCTGAGTCAACAGCTATGTTAGTGGCTTGATTCGTGGTTGCCGTAGGGGCTGTTACGGAAGATGAGTTATAGGTTACGCTAAGGCTATCAGTTGCCGTGTTACCTGCATTATCCGTGGCTTTTACTCCAATATCGTTATTTCCACTTACTAAACTTATCCCAGTGACAGACCAAGTGGTATTACCGGTAACGGTAGTGAAGGCAATGGGTAAATATGATAATCCTCCATCGTTACTCCACTCCACCTTATTTATCACACCGGCCTTATCTGAGGCTATACCTTTTATGTCTAAAGTGCTATTGGCAGTGGTATAGGTTACGTCTGAAGTAGGACTGATGATATTTATCAAGATAGGATTATACGTAATATTAATGGTATCGGTTGCCGTATTGTTATCGTTGTCCTTGCCCGTAACGGTAATAACATTTGTCCCAGGGAATAAAGTTGGGTTTGCATACCACTCATTGGGATCTTCGGGGTCGGAGGAATTGGTTTGATTCTTAGCTGAAAAAAGATTCTTGCTCTGCCCATTGTTAATGGTATACGTTGGAGGGATGGTAATCTGATTAAATGAAGCTAGCGCCACATCATCCACAATGATACAGCGTAAGTTTGGATAAGGCTGGGTAGTGGTATAGTTATCCATTGTCGTAGGTTCAGTAATAGTGATAGTAGGCTTAATTTTAGCGGTAAGCGAAGTATTCAAATTTATAGTATCCGTAACCGGGCCAAACACCCCTCCAGCTGTATCCTTAAACCAGGCGTAGACAGTTTTTAAACCATTTCCACTGGTTAACGTATGGTTAATGGTATTATCAAAGAAAAAATTTGAAGCAGGAATACTATTCCATACTGCCAAGGCTGACGGAAGCATATTACTGTTAGATACATAGTATCCAGTAAAATTATTGACCTCATCTATTGACAAAACCCCGGAAAGCTTTAATTTAACCGAGGTAGAACTGGCATCGTTATAACCAGCATAAAAATTGGTATAGTTATAGATGCTATTTATGGTAAGCGAGCTAAGCGGCAAAGAGGCATTTGACAGGGTATACGGATTCTGATTTTTGGCAAAATACATCCTTAACAGCTGCTCTCTGGAGTTTGGCTTGCCCTCAAACGAACTCGAAAAGAAACCTTTGTTATAGGTATTAATATTATCATCATCCTCAGCGCTCCAACCGGTAGACCTAAAACCAAAATAGGTCCAATCCCACTTATTGGCCTCAAAAATTTCTACGCAGTCTTTTATATACTTATATGCGGCGGTCTTAGGCCTTGTTGGCCCTGCCCAACGAGTTGCGCTAAATTCACCCACATAAATATGGGCATTATAGGTAGTCTGAAAAGTCTTGACCGTATTTAACATGTTAATAAGAGTAGTCTTATCATAATACTGCTTAGTAATCGGATCTGTAAAAGGCCAGTCAAAACCCGTGATCGATGTTTGCCCGGTAAAAACATTTGGTTTATACATATGCACACTATATACAACCTTAGACGCATTTATAGGCACCTGGAAGGAAAAACCTGCGGGTCCGTTTAACCAAGGTTCAATAATGATTGTTTTAGTATTATCAATCGCATTGATTGCCTGCGCAGTCTTTTCTGATAGATCATCCCAAACCAGTACCCCTGCAGCTCCAGTCCATTTTTGCCAGCCGCCATTAACAAATGGCTCGTTAGCTAGGTCATAACCATATATAGCATCACTATATTGTGAGCCGACTTTATACCTGTCTGCTATTTTCTGCCATACCTGGACAAACTTATCTTGATTAGCTTTACTCTCAAATAACCCCCCTGATAAACCAGCCAGATTAACCACAACCTTTAAGCCATATTGCTGGGCATATTTTAAAGCCTCATCCAGCCGGGCTAAGGCATCATCTAAAATATCCCAATATGTCCCATATTTGTAAGTTGTTTTGCTTCCTGTAGTTGGATTAGTAATAGTGACAGGGCCGCTATCATAACTAAGTGTATACTGATTATCTATATTTGAATTACCCGCAGGACATTCTAACATCCATCTAAAAATATTAGCATTCCATTTTCTTCCTAAAACCTCAAGGCCTTCTTTAGGACTTTGGGTTCTAAAGAAGGTGTCCGAATGATGCATTCCGCGAAAATAAGTGTCGGCTTGGCTTGCATCGCTAACAACAGGATTGATGGGATGGCCAGTATAATATTGTTGGTATGCACCAGCATAATTCTTATTAGAATCCATGGGTATTTTTTTAACTAATTTAATTTGCAGGTCATCAAACAACACCGTCCCAGATGCTTCCCATAATCCAAGATTAAGGTTAATTGTATTAACAGTTATAGTTGCCGGGGGCTTTGGAGGAAGAGGTATAGGCACTAACATTACAAATTGTTCCCATTGCGCAGGTAGCAGAAAAAACTTAAGGGCGAAACCAACATTATTAATCTTTACACTGGCTCTTGCGCTGCCAGTAGTACTCGTAACGGACACAACATTACTAGCCTTTGCCCATCCAGAAATCTCAATATATGATGGAGATAGAGCTGAAGCATCAGTAGAAGGAAAAGTAAAAGTTGCCATCTTGCCACTTTTAGCATTAGCAGTAGTAACGCTAACCTCCATACAAGTGCTGGTAATATTGTTATGCCCTATTGCAGAAACAGTAGGGAAAGTGCCTCCGCTAAAGGCCATACTATTTGTTGACGTATTCTCAAAATCATCACTAAAAAGTATATCCCCATCATTATAGGTAGTAGTCGTAGTGACAGCGGCAAGCGCACTTGATAACGATACTTGAGTTACTACTAACAGCACCAATCCCAAAAATTTAATTATCTGTTTCATCTGACCCCTCTACTATTTAACCGCCACAAAACGTGACGGATTATTCGTCTGACCCTTAAACTAATAAGCATTCTTTGCAAAACTTTTTAAAATGTATGCCAGAGAATATCTTTCTGCTAATTATTTTTTATAAATCCCATAAAGGCTATTATTCCATCAACTTCTTTCTTTAAATCCTCATCTAAAATTTCACTAGTATTTTTAATCTTTACTTTCTTAACCGTGATGCCGTCAGTATCTATATATACGTAGGCTTTTGCGGCATCATTTCTAAACAAGCCAATTAATGAATTCCGCTTCCCATATTTTATTTTATAACTATGCACTATATCCGCGCGTTCATTGAGCACCTGAATTTCTTTTAGAATGCCTTTATTATTATGCACTGCCATAAAGTTAACCGAGGAACCCTCTGATGATGCTGAAGATGTTTCTTCATAATCACTATCCCGCACAGATGATTCATCGTAACCATCATTTTGCGGCTCGGAACGCATCGCAACCCTTTCCTCTTCTTCCTCACTGCGTCGAGCACCGCTTTCTTGATACTCACTCTCCGCATCCACTGACTGTGTTAATGATTTATCGTCCCCGCTTACGCCTTCTTTTTTATCCTCATTATCCTCACTATCGGAAGTGGAAGTTTTTTTTGGCTCCTGCACCACTACCCATGTACTTCCTCCTGAAATTGTTACTTCTGATTCTTCATCATTTGAACTATCACTTGTCTCTTGAGAAATATCATTTGCAGAAGAATCTGTATTTGTATCGCTATCTTCCGATTCACCAGAATCCTGCGAATCTTGCGTCGAATCATCTTCGTTTGAATCATCGTTATCCGAATCATCAGTATCTTTCGATGTGTCTTCCGATTCCTCGTCATCCCCTTGCGCGTCTAAGACCTCTATAGTAAAATCCTGCTCTGCCTTTGCCTTGCCGTCAGAGGAAGTTAAAGTAAGGGTATATTTCCCTGACTGTTTGTAGGTTGGGGCCCATTTGAATACCAAATCAACAAAGCTTGCTCCGTCAGGGACATGCTTAAGCGTAGTTACTAGCGTGTCCTCGGAATCATCATCATAGGTATTTACCGTAAAACTTAAACTTTCGCCCTCATTAATCGTATAATCTGATATAGTTTCGATAACCGGGGAACGGTTCATATCCTTAACCGAAATATTCAGAGTAAAACTATCTTCGCCTTCCTCGCCTGTTGCCTTCCAAATAAGCTGATAATCATTATCGCCATTATCATAGGAAACTTCTCCTGTTGCCTTAGCGCTTGATACATCAACAGTTACAAAATCAGGTTTTTCGGTAACTGAATAGGCTATAACTTCATCCGTGATTTTGCTTTCCGCCTTCGGTAAGCTATAGGCAATACTTTCTCCTTCATTCGCATCAATTTTATCTGACTTTTTACTAAACTCAGGCGGGCGCTTTTTGTCGGTAACATTGATAGTTAAGGCAAAGGCCGCTTCTCCTTCGGAATCTCTGGCTATCCAGTTTATTTCATAGCTGCGTTTTGAATCATACGGAGCCTTGCCGCTTAATTTTCGTGAATTTTCGTTATAATCCAGCCACTCAGGCTTATTCTCTAATGTATAGCGTAAATCATTACCATAGTTATTAGCAACCTCAGGTAAGGAATATTCAAAATTTTCTGTATCTTCGGTAATTGCCTGAGTATCAGATGGTTTACTAAACTCTGGAGCATGAGGGCTGTTACTCACTGTTATGGCAATCTCTTCTGAGTCAGAATCATTGCCGTCAGAAACCTTAAACGTCAATGTATAGCTGCCTGCTTGGGTATAGTTGGGAATCCAGCTAAATACAGCGCCAGCAGTATTAAAAGAGGCGCTATCAGGAAGCTTGCCTTCAGCAGAATACGTCAGGCTGTCGCCATCGCTATCAGCGGCATGAATGGTAAAACTTACGCTTGAGCCCTCAGAAACTTCCTTATTGCCAATAGGCTCTAACACCGGAGCGCGATTGACATTATCTATAGTAAGATTCAATATAAATGTGGCAGAACCTTCGCTATCCTGAGCAATCCAATGCAGGGGATAGCCACCTGAGCCATCAAAAGGGACATTTCCTTCCGTAACGGTCAATCTGCCTGTGGCAGTATCAATAGTTGCCCAGTCCGGTTTATCGGAAAGTGAATACGTGAGCCCTGTGCCATAATTACGATCTACCATGGGAAATGAGTACTCTAATGCCTCTCCTTCATTAACACTCAAACTATCGGATGACTTTTTGAATTCCGGAGGCCTTTCCTTGTTACTCACATTCAATGTCAAGGTAAACGCCGACTCGCCCTCTGTATCAGAAGCTATCCACTTTATCGTGTAACTTCTCTCTGACTCATACGGCGCTTTTCCGCTAAGATTGCGGTTATTCTCATTAAAACTCAACCACTCAGGTTCCCCCTCTAATCTATACGTCAAATTATTCCCATAGCTTTCTGAAACTAACGGTAAGGTATAATCAAAGCTTTCTGTTTCTTCTGTAATAGTTTCTATGTCATAGCCAGGGCTAAATACCGGAGCGCCCGCTGTATTGTTAACACTCAACGCCAAGGTGAATGTAGCCTCTCCCTCCGTGTCTTTGGCCTTCCATTGTATTTCATAGCTTCTCTGTGAATCATAGGCAGCGGTCCCGGTCAACTGCCTGTTATTTAAGCTCAGCCAATCGGGCGAACCGGAAAGGGCATATTCCAAGCTATCCCCATAACTTGCTGATACCTCCGGCAAGGTATAGGTAAATGTTTGTCCTTCAGAAGTGCTTTTTGCGTCTTGGCCCTGGGAAAACTCAGGGGCCTTAGCCGCATTAGCCACATCCAAAGTAACAGTTACGGACACAGGATTGCTTATTTTGCCATCAGTCACATAAAAAACGGCATTGTAGCTTTGCTTGCCCTGCTTATAATCAGGAGCCCAAGTAAAAGTATGCGTTGCGGTATTAAAATTAGCGCCTGAAGGCAAACTCCCGCTTGAATAACTTAGCGTATCCGCGTCGGCATCTGTCGCGCTCACGGTGAGGCTAAAACTCTCTCCCTCAGAAATTTTAAACACCGCGTTGTTTTGAGGATAGGTAATAACAGGGGCATTGTTTGCGACATATACCGTCAGCTCAACATTGGCCTCATTGGTCTGCCCTTTGGTTAAAGAAACCTCTATTGTCTTATCATTATATCCGGAGAAACTTATTTCCATACGGTACTCTCCGGAATTAATATCCTGAGTAATAAGATATTTCCCTTGGCTATCGGAATTTGTGGTATATACCGTTACTCCATCTGACTTTCGCACCAAGTCAATTTGCGCCCCTGCTATGGCGATAGAAGTAGCCGCATCCTTTACTACTCCGTATAAAGAAGAATTAAATACCCTAACAGTATATGGCTCTTCTTTAGACACATTGCCTTTTGAATCCGTGACTTTTGCTTTTATCGTATACGCTTCTGTCTGCGATTGCTCATAGCCGGGAGTCCAGCTAAAAGCGCCGCTACTCGATAAGGTTGCGCCCTGAGGCAAGGTACCACTTACCATGCCATAGGTATAAGGGGGCGTCCCTTTTTCTGCCTGCAGCTGAAAGGTAATTTTTTGCCCCTCAAATCCAGATTGCATCTCAAGCGCTTTTAATTTAGGAATTGTCGCGTCGGGAACAACATAACAGCCTGTGTGCTGATTGTCATGCTGAAACATTGGCCACTCAACTCTATCCGCCGGCCCGCTTGAGGGCAATTCCACCAAATTCACTACCCCGTCTACGCTTACTGCCAAAGCCTCCAGTTTTCCGTCACTATCAACATCTGCAATTGCCAGTGGCGCTCTCAGCCATCCCCCTGTCTCTATAGGAAAGCCGCTTACCACATTCCCATTTTTGTCATAGGCGTGAATCTTTCCGCTATCAGTGCCTATTACTATCTCGGGCTGAGCGTCTCCATCTAAATCCGCTAACACAGCGGATGAATAGGCTCCTTCATCTGCGCCTAAATCTATCGTTTTTCCAAAAAATAGATTTCCCTGTGAATCCCAGGCGTAAATTTTATTTTGAAGAATATCGGTTTCCTTAGTACCTTCTGAGTAAGGGGTCGCGAAGATTATTTCATTTTTTCCGTCTTTATTTAAATCCCCTAATGCCAGGTTGCGAAAGTAATACGCCTCATCTATGATATTATCAGGCTGCGTAATTTCCCATGAGGAAACCAAAGTTCCGTCAAGCTCATAGACAAAGAATTTATATTTCTTACCGGAAGCCTGAGTATCTACACATGCCACAATCTCTAATTTTCCATCCCCATCAACGTCTCCTACTGTTAACGCGGGAGATTCGGAGGTATCTATATAGGAAGCGTTGAGGGCAATACTGCGAATCAAGGAACCGTTACCATCTATCAACAAAAGTTCTCCACTCCCCAAAGCCATTGCTTCTAATTCTTCATCATCATCTATGTTGGCTAATATCGGGGCCTCTCCATCAGGGCTGGCATTATTCACCGGCCAGCCGGATACCTGAGTGCCATTTGACTTAAAGCCGTAAAATTTATTTTGCCCGGTATTTATATTGGTAACCACTTCTAAATCGCTTCCCCCATCAAGATTACCAATAGCAGGGGTCATCCGAGTAAGGCTGCGCTCGGAGGGAAGCCCGCTTGGCGGCCATCCGGAAAGTAGATTTCCCTGATAATCAAAGCCATAAATTTCACCTCTATCATAGCTATCCTCTTGCATACCAGCGATTAGCTCAAGCTTGCCATCATTATTTATATCTGCCGCGTTCAATGACGTTGAGCTCGAAGAACGAAACTCTACAGGAAAACCGTTCTTGAGGCTGCCATCCTTATCCCAGGCATAGACTCTTCCCGCTGACGACATCAGCGCGCATTCCAATGAGCCATCGCCTTCCAAATCCGCGAACAATGGCGATAATGTCTGATAACTATCCGAATAGACATACCCAGGGAGAAACTCAATTATGCGGGGCCATCCGGATTGATTATTAGTGGTAAGGTAAATTTTATGATATATCTGGTGTATGTAAGAGCTCCCATTACCCTCTACTGACAACCTCAAGGTATATGTCCCTAAGGAAAGCCCTGAGGTATCCCACTCTGCTAACTCTCCGCTATCAACCTTAGAGGTTGATTCTTTAATAGTAGCCCAAGGCCCCTTTGGAAAAAGTCCCCGGCAATATTCAAGTTTATATGACTTAAAGTTAGCCCCTGTGGTGCTGCCGTTAATTTTTATCAGGCCCTGATTAACCCCGGCAAAGAATTCAGGAGAATTGATATTCCCATAATGATTAACCGTATTATTCAATGCCCTGTCTATTTTCACTACTCCATATCCTAAATCATCACTTCTTGTTCCGTTACCGTCTCCCGCCGTTGCCCGTAAGGTCGCCCTTAGCTGTTCAATAGTCATGCTCGGATATTTGGAAAGCAATACTGCCGCCGCGCCGCTTACATGCGGGCATGCCATGCTGGTGCCATCCATATACGCGTACGGAGCATAATTCTCATCAGTCAAGGCGGTAGGATAGGTTGATAGAATATCAACTCCCGGAGCTGCTACATCAACCATGTGGCCATAATTTGAAAAAGACGCCTTTTGCCCATCAGAATCAACCGCGCCAACGCTTATGACCTGATTATACATAGCCGGACTAAAATACGCGGAGTCCAAATTAGAATTACCCGCCGCAACTACAACCACACACCCTTGGCTATAGGCATAATCAATAGCATCTCGTAAAGTATAACTAAGGCCTCCGCCTCCCAAACTCATATTGATGACATCTGCTCCGTTATCCGTAGCATAAATAATAGCGTTGATGATATCGTCTGTTTCAAGAAGCGCTGTTTCGCTGTTACCATAGAGTATCTTAAACCCAGCCCTCACCGGCATAATTTTAGCTTTACCTGCCATGCCCGCAACACCTTTAGAATTATTAGTTATAGCGGCAATTGTTCCCGCTACATGCGTGCCATGGCCATTCATATCCTTGGGGTCGGTATCAGGCGTGGTATAATCCTCATCTGAAGCTAATTTCCAGTAAGTTCCCTGCCACAGCCCGGTATCAAGATCTACCGTATCATAGGGGTTGATAACTTGCCCTGATATATCCTCATGATTCACATCTAAGCCTGTATCAATTACCGCAACCCGTATATTTTCCCCTTGAGAGCTATCCCAGGCGCTTTCCGCGCCCATCATCGCCGGCCCCCACTGATAGGAGTAGTAGGTATCATTTGGAGATAGAGACATGCTACAGATATAATTTGGCTCTGCATATTCCACCTGAGCGGCGCTGGAATAAGCGCTCGCCATTTCCATGATATTGGTATCTGAGGATGTTTTTAAAAGATAGGTGGTTTCAAATTGAGGTATATCATCATTTCTTGGCGTCCTCTGCTGGCGAAGCTCAATATGGGCCTTTAATTGTTCCTGTCCTTGTTTTTCTTGTTCTTTCTTTGCAATACGTTTGTTATAGTCTTTGTACTCTTTCGAATCTTTGTCTAATTGCCAATACCAAACCCTATGTTCTTTGGCATCTGAACCAGTAGTTTTAACTTTGATGCCGGGCATATCCCTAAGCAATTTAGCATATGATAAAACCTTATAGCGGGCGTTTAAATCAGCCAGTTCGCTTAAGTCCTGGCCTTCCTTAAGTTTGATTATGAGCTGTCCGGGGACATAGTGCTTTAAAGAAAGATTATCCTGCTTAGCATCATCTTGAGATTGAGATGAAACTTTTTGGAAATTGGCTTGAGGGGTAGTTGAAGTTATGCCGGCTGTAGATGAAGAAAACAACAAGATAACTATAATTGACAATGAAGATTTAATTGATTTTTTCATAGTCTTAATCATATATATAACAGCATTACCTGAAAGTTACTGTAATTGTATCTGCTGCCGTATTCCCTGCCCTGTCAATTGCAGTCACTGTTATCTCATTATTTCCACTATAGAGCATTATATTATCAATTGACCAATTTTTTCTCCCTGTGACTGTGCCTGAACCCCCGAGATTATTTTCCCAGCGAATACTTCTAAGATTATCTGCTGTCCCTTCCAACCTCAATGGAGTGCTTACCGCACTATAGGTTGGACCCGATGTTGGGCCTGTTATAGTAATCATTGGAGGCGAAGTGTCAAAAATAATCGAATCGCTACTCACAGCTGAAACGTTACCCGCCGCATCCTTATACCAGCAGTAGATTGTCTTTTGGCCATTTCCCGAAGTCAAGGTATAGCTAACGCTTGCGGTATAGCTTGACATACTCGGGATTGTATTCCATCCCGCATCTGAAGCCCCTGGTACAGCAGGATTGTCCGATAGGTAATACCCTGCAACCGCAACCGTATCATCTGCGGAAAGATTTAAAGTAACATTGGTAGAACCTGTATATGCCGCACCGCTATTAATAATAAGGGATCCTGTAGGAGGAATTCCGTCATAGGTTACCGTAAGCTTAACCGTTGCGATATTAGCCGCTCTATCGGTTGCTGTAACTGTAATTACATTATCTCCGCTCTGAAGGCTTATAGTATTAACAGACCAACTGTTCGTGCCTGTGGCAGTGCCTGAGCCCCCTCTATCGTTGGACCACGTAACGCTGATTAAATTAGCTGCAGTACCGCTTATGGTTATAGTATTCGTGATAGAAGTATACGTTGAATTTGAAGTGGGGCTGGTGATAATTATCGCAGGTAGCAGCGTGTCTAAGGTAATTGAACCGCTGGCTGCAATTGAAACATTGCCCGCAACATCCTTATACCAGCAGTAGATGGTTTTAAGCCCATTGCCAGTGGTTACCGTATAACTTACACTTGTGCTATAGTTAGCAGCAGCGCTTACCGCTACCCAGCCAGCGGCTGAACTTGAGGGAGTAGTGTTACTGGTAGATAAGTAATAACCTACTACTCCTCGATTATCGCTCGCGCTGAGGCTTAAGGTTACCGCAGTAGTATTGGTGTAGCTTGCCCCATTATTAATAGTGATTAAGCCTGTTGGCGCGCTGATATCAGTAGTCGTAAAATTCATCTCCGCGCCATTGACTGTTCCCATGCTATTATTGGCTGCCGCGCGATAATAATAGTCTGTCGCCTCGGATAAACCAATCAACTGAGCGCTAATAGTCTGCCGATTTGTGCCGCTGAGTATTTGATTCGCTGTTTTTCCCGTATAGTTGGCGGGAATTATTCCATATTGAAAATACACCGTGGTATTCAATCCATTCGGATTCACTACCGCGCTCACTGTTGACGAATCAACAAGTACGTTTGTACTTGTCCCTGTAATTACCGTAGGCGCACTCCCATAAGTGACGGTTAACGTATTATTTGCGACATTACCCGCGGCATCATAGGCGCTCACCGTTATCAGGTTATTACCTGCGTTAAGGGTAATAGTGGCAACTGACCAATTACTAGTCCCTATCGCTGTGCCGTTACCTCCTCTATCATTTAACCAGTTAACACTCGTTACCCCTCTATCGTCTGACGCTGTGCCTGACAGCGAAACTACGCTTTGTGTAGTTACGTAAGCTGTATTGGACGTGGGGGAAATAATGGTAATACTAGGAACACTGGTATCAGCCGCAGGGGATAGCGCGCCGCGATATTGTTCGCCGCTTATCCCAGGCCAACCTTTTGAAGAGAGGTCAACAGCTCCTGTTGCCGCGGGGCTATTTGCCGCGGGATGATACTCCTCATCAAGCATTGGGTCTGCTTCTATGCCGTTTGCCTCCCAGCCGGGGGTATAATATTGTTTGGTTTGATCAAAGAAACTACTTGCCTTAAAAGCGGCCAGAGAGTTAAAACTGCTCTGTGATGTCTCATTTGCCCAATTAATGAAGAAAGGTTCTGTCGGGTTTGAAACGGTGCGATAATATAAATTTCCATCCAGGATTTGCGACCCGTCATGCACGCGCGAACGCTGCCCCATTCTATGATCTTCAGTCTGGATAAATATATTGTTGTATACTTCGTGAGGTACTCCAGGTGCGGTAGTTTCATCATAATCAAATCCTATGCCGTCTTGACTAAGGTGGGCATTCACAGACTTTCCTATTAACACAGTATTGTGGTAAATCTTCCAGGGATCCATATCAATAGTGCCATGTGTTCCAAAAGCCCTGTTTTGTATCTTTCCGTCACCTCCCGCCTGTTGAAACAAAGGATCCCCCTGTCGAAAGTGCAGGTGTCGTTTTCTGATATCTATGATATTATGATGGACGTACTTTGTACCTAAATTAGTTGCATTAGCTCCTTGGTTTCTATCAAAAGACTTAGAGCAGCCTATAACTCTGTTATATGCCATCTCTACGTTATTACACTGCGTGTCAAGCTGGACAACATCATCTCTTATATCAAAGAAACTATTATGATGGATGCGCAAATTATTCCCCCCTCCGTCAAGAAAGTCCATCACATTTCGAATGGTAGAATTAATTATTTCAACATTTTCTGAATCATGTAAAACGAAGGCTGCCACTTCCATGGCGTGCGCTGGCCTGGTTGCGCTTTTTATGTCCTTAAATGCCAGCCATTCAGGAAAGTAACCATCTACAATAAGAGTATCAAATACCAAATCATGCGCTGCTTGTTCTGTTAAGATATACGTTGTTCCCCCAAACACCGTGACATTCTTTACGTTAATATGGTGGCCGGAAGCAAAACGCAGGGCGTTATTACGGTATCTAAAACTTACCCCCTCTATATCTAAGTAGGAAGCATTGTTTTCAAAATTCACCACTACCCCTAGAGGCACTATATAAATACTATTTTGCCTGGGATCGCTATTAGATAGAATAGAGTAACCCATTTGCGATTCTAAATCGCTAGAAACAAGCCGTATATATATCCTTTGGTCAATACTATTCCAAATCACTCCCGGGCCAAGATACATGCTTCCTGTTTCAGTGTAGAGCTGATTGTCAGAAGCAAGATCCCCATATCTCTCATAAGCGATAAGATTAGTGGTGATTTCGCCTATTTTCAGAAACGCATGAATAGCCCCGTTATTTCCTGCGCCGGGATATGCTTTAGTAGAACGATAGATATTCCTTTGACTATCATATAATTCCCAGTCATTGTTGGAAATTGCCCTAAAATCCTGATACCCGCCGTCAATTATGGGAATTTCCTCATTATAGTTCTTAATTATAATATGTTGTGACGGGGCCCCGGAAATAGTAATCCTCACGCCGCTTTCAAAATAATTGCCCCCTCGCAGATACAGCGTATCACCCGCTGAAAGCTTCCCAATGCTATTTCCTAATGTCCTCCATGGTAGCGAGAGCGAGCCGTTGCTACTATCACTACCGTTAACCGGATCAACATAATAGCTATTTGCCAAAACACTCCCTGCTGCCATGCTTCCCATTATAAAAACTATTAATCCCATAACAAACGATTTACTCGTATTATAAAATATAGCCTTCATTTCTCTATCCTCCTTGGGCAAAAAATGTATGCCGAGAAACGCCTTTCGTCTTGCAGTTTTTGTCAGATGAATATGTTAAATCTAATACTACTCTCATTCCTTACTGACTTTGCAAAACTTCTTAAGATGCCTGTAAAATATAAAGCCAAGTTGTCATTGTTTTGACAGCTTGGCTTTAATAGCGTGGAATTCTTCCGCGTTATCGGTGCGCCAGGCTGTCATCGCATCCTGCCTGCGGCAGGAGCATTAGACCCTGTGGCTTTGCCTTGCGAAGGTTTTCTCTCCTTAACAAGATCCTAAAATTACTTCAGGATGCCCTCCGATTTCTCGGTCCGCCACAAAGATTGGCGGATCCGCCATTGTTTGTGGCGGAAGTTTGCCTCCATCTGAATTGTTTCAGATGGACTTATACTCGTAATAACGGGTATAAGTTTTCGGATTTTCAGTGATGATTAAAGTTTATCACAGAAAAACCGCTTTTCAAGACCAAAACAGCCTGTTTTTGAAAGCGCTTTCTATTCATATTCCCTTACCCAGTTATCCATTGTCTGACTTAAAACTTTTCCGGGAAGCACTGGATATATTTGATTTACACCCATCCCCCACCTTCTTAAAATAGTAGGAACAATATCTATCTGTAACCCATGCCTCTTAAGCCTACTATCATTAGTAGCCAAGAATACATATGAACCGAGAAAATGCGATTTCCCCAGGTCCCCATACTCTAGGATTGCCTTTCCTTTCCTGGGCAGATCGCCATTCTCAAATCCATTGGTAGCGCTAACATAAAAAAGCGTATTATCGTATTTCTCTTTACTTTCGAAAAGACGCATCAATTCCCCTAACTCCTTATCGCATCTTTTTATCGCTTCTCTGTATTCTGGTGAATTCTCACCGTATTGGTGGCCGGCGAGGTCAGGATAGCTGTAATGCACAAAGGCAAATACCTTTAACTTATTATTCTCACACTCGTTTAAAAAATTTAGTGTTTTACCAGTAATTTTTGCTGTTTCCTCAATTATAAACGTATCAATATTCTTCTTGCTCTTTCCGAACATATACTCAATCCCTTTGTTAGAAAAATCTTTTATATCATCCTTACCGATAATTGCCGCGGTAGCAATACCAGATTCATCTGTTTTATTTTTAAAAAACTTCTCCAAACGTTCGAAAACCGTATATCCCTCAGGAAGAGAGGCAGCAATTTTTGCATGGTCGTAAACTCCTGTCAGATCTGCCTCATATCCTGAAAGAAGGCATGACATTCCAGCAAGAGGTTCTGCGGCCAATTCATCGATCATCACACTAGTACTATCTATATCTAATAAATTTCCTTCTTGAATCAGCTTTTTCAAGTTGGGTAATTCGCCTTTTTGAAGGAGTTCTTTTATGCGCGTTCGATTCGCGCCCGACCAGCTTACCAGTAACATTCTTTTAATTTCTTTCGGCCCTAAAGAATTATCTGCGCCAGTATAAGGCAGATTTTCTTCAAGCAACTGCTGATCTTCTTTATTAACATCACTTATGTCTTTGGGGAAATTATATTTTGTTAAGGGTATCCCTGAAAGTTTAGGCTTCACGGTTGTTAAGTCTATCTTGAATTTTCTTAGAATAGTGGGGGCAATATCCCTGCGATTTCCGCCCCGTACCACTGCAGGGTCATTTGTGGCTAAAAAAGTATGCGGCGCCCCATAATGGTCACCCTCGCGGCCATCGTTTACTTCCTCCTCAGCTTCTAGTTTCTCGTCATCACTGTTATAACGCTTATACGGATAACGCGCGCCCTGTTTATCAAATCCATGGTCAGAAGTAATATATATCGAAGTGCCATTGTATATACCCAGGGCTTTCATTTTCTCTATTATTTTACCGGTATAATAATCAACTACTTCTATTGCTAAACGGTATTCTTCGGTCCCTTCACCATATTGATGGCCAATTCCGTCAGGCCAGCAAAAATGAATAAACGCAAAGAGATTTTGATTTTTAACCTTGGCATATTCGTTTAAAGCATTTTCGGCTTCAGCATATACTTCATCAGGCATTCTCTGCCTATCCGTAGCCTGATAATCCAAATAATTATAATAATTTTTCTTCTTATCAACAATTACTTCATTATAAAAGGGCAATATATTATTGGCGCTAAGCTCTTTAGTACCTATATGCTTATCCTTGCCAGTAACCATTATATTGTAAATGTTATCCGGGCCGAAGGTATCGGCCAGGCGCCCAAAGATACTATACCCTCGGGGAAAAGCTGTATAGTAGCCAGGGGTATTCTTATAAACGCCGGTTATATCCGCGTTATAGCCGGTAAGTATCTGTGTCCAACCTGGTTTTGTTGCGGTATTCTCTGAAATATGTATCTTCACAATGCGTCCCTGCTCAATAATTTTCCTTAATGTCGGGAGAAAATCTTTTTTCGGAAGGTCTTTCTTAATAAGAAAAGAGGAATCTGCTAACAGTTTACCTTGCAGATTCTGAACCGCGGCTTCATACAATTGTTCTGCAGTCGTGATATTTATATCTTGCCATTGCTCTGAAGACCTATCCGTTTCATCCTGCAAAATATCAATAAGATCACTCCTCTGCGTACCATCCCAGCCAAAAACAACCACGCGTATAGGCTTTTTTTCTTGCGCGAAAGTAGTCGTAGAGCTTATTACTAATAAACTTGTAATCAATATACTAAGACATGCATTAAATCTCTTCTTCTTATCCATTGTAACCTCCTTTTTCATTTCCACCATTTAAAGAATTGAGCATTAACTTATTCTAAAATGTACCAAGAAACTGATACTATGCCTTGCACAGATTAATACTTATTTCCTATACTGGGGCTATAGCCTAGGGGCAAATCTACAGCTAAACGCACCAGTTCAAGGAAGCTAAGGCGCTTTCTTAGGCCACGCCTGGACTTCTTCTGGCTTGTTTTCCGTATCATCCGCTTCATAGAAACTCCATCCTTATCGTTGATTATCATGTTGATACCCATATTCCCGCACATAAACCGCTCTTCGCTGAGAGCAATGTTCCACCGCTGACAGGATAATCGCGCCCTTATAGAACCTATTCGGCCGCTCTATCCTAAAAAGCAATATCCCCCAACGTAGGGGCAACCCTTGTGGTTGCCCTATCATCAGAGAAAGTATCCATCTTATTGCCCTGGCTCATTGGAACTTTGGCTGTTTTCTTGCTCCTGATAGAGCTTAGCAATAGCTTCCTGAATCTTGGATTTGAGCTCTTGATTGTCCTTAATCCCTGTGGCATTCATCTTGGTTTTGGCTAAAAGTTCTGCCATATCCTGAAGTATCTGCGACCTCGATATGTATTTGCCGCTTGAAAACATCACATCCTTCTCAAGCTTATCGAGGAAGTCTAGTTCCTCCCGTGTCAAGAATGTTACCACCCTATGCGTAACAGGTTTCTTACTCATCGTTTCATCCCTCCTCCAGGAGTTACCCCGGAAGAAACAGCTTACGCGTTTCCTACGGGGACTGACCTCCATCTTTTACCTTCCTTGTCCGCCAACGCTTTGTGGTGGACGTGCCCCGTTAGAAACCTCTTGTTTTTATACTCACACCGCAGTTTCTGACGGGGCGTGGCTAGTGGGTTATTAAAATAAAAAGCCCCCATAAAAGGCATTCCTTTCATAAGGGCTCACTTTTTCCATCTACCGCCACAAAACTTGGCGGCTCAATAAGAAAACCCTAAAGGCGCATACTCCGCTTTAGGGTCATTGTACTCCACCCTTTGGCAACCCCGCTATCCTTTACTTTCAGGACCGGAAGCTTTGCGTCTCCGCCTTACGGCGAATTTGCCTTTTTCATTTGGTGCACTTACTTATTATGTCAATGTGCAACTTTCTACTTAAAGTATAACACAAAAAAATGTATTGTCAAGGCTACCAAGAAAAAAAACGGGAAATCCTATTTTTCTCTAAACGCGCTACGTAACTGCTGACGGACAGAATCCGCGGACTTGTGGAAAGCATCTTTCTCTTCAGGGCTTAATTTCAATTCCACTATCTTTTCTATACCGTGCTTACCTATATATGCCATAACCCCAAGGTATACATCCTTTACGCCATATTCACCCTGTAAATAAGCGCATACTCCCAGAGCGCGCTTTTCATCATTAACTATAGCCTTAACAATATCCGCAATCGCGGCTGCCGGAGCGAAGTAAGCACTCCCGGAGCCTAAATAACCTACAATAGCCGCTCCCCGTTCTACCGTTGCCTGCGTAAGCCTTGCTACAGCCTCTTTATTCATCAATGTTGCAAGAGGTTTTCCTGAAACCTGTGTTAAGGCCGGCGCGGGAACCATAGTTTGCCCATGGTTTCCAATAACGACTGCTTCTATGGCGGTTACCGGTATTTTTAGTTCCTGATGAATTATATTGGCAAATCGTGCCCCATCCAGGCTTACCCCCATGCCAAAAACTCTTTTTGTGTCAAAGCCTGTTACCTTGGCAACTAAGGACGTCATTATGTCTACGGGATTCGTTACCACGAGCACTATTGAAGTATGGGCGTATTCTTTTACCTTTAAGGCGATACCGCTTACAATCTCTGAGTTCTTTCTAAGCAAATCATCCCGCGTCATTCCCGGTTTACGGGCTAGGCCCGCGGTAATAATAACAACCGAGCACTCTTTTAAGAGCGAAAAATCATCGCTTCCTTCTATAACACAATCCCTTTTAAAAATACTCGCGCAATCCTCTAAATCAAGGGCCTTTCCTTTGGCAAGGCCTCCCGCCACATCAAGGAGAAGGATATCCCTAATACCGGCCTGCATTAATAACAGGGCCGTTTGCCCACCGACATTACCCGCGCCGATTATCGCAGTCTTTTGCATATCGCATCCGCCATTTCTTGAGTCCCTACCGCCGAAGCATCGTCTCTGATTTTTTTCAAGTCGTAGGTTACGTATATACCTTCTTTAATTACCGCGATTACTGCCGCTTCTAAGCGCCGCGCTGCCTCAAACTCACCCAGATGCTTAAGCATTAAAACCCCGGATAAAATCATCGCCGTAGGATTAACCTTGTTTAATCCCGCGTACTTAGGCGCTGATCCATGTACCGGCTCAAATAAAGCAATGTTCTTCCCGATATTCGCCCCCGCGGCAACCCCTAGCCCTCCAATCAAACCCGCGCACAGGTCGGAAATAATATCGCCGTAAAGGTTAGGAAGCACTAAGACATCAAACTTTTGCGGGTTCTTGACCAATTGCATCGCCAGATTATCTACAATGCAATCATCAAACTTTACCCTGCCTTCATATTCCTTAGCCACCCTTTGTGCCGTTTCCAGGAATAAACCATCGGTAAATTTCATAATGTTCGCCTTATGGACCGCGGTTACTTTCTTACGGTTATTGGAGAGAGCGTATTCAAAAGCGAACTTCACGATTCTCCTGCTTGCTGCAGGTGAAATCGGTTTAATGGAAATAGCCGCGTCGTGGCTGATTTTCTTCTCTTGTAATTTCTCAAGGGTAAGGATCAATTTCCTGGTATTGGGCTGTCCTCTTTCAAACTCAATACCTGCGTAGAGGTCTTCAGTATTCTCCCGGACAATAACCAAATCTATATCAGAATACGCGGAGACTATTCCCGGTATTGATTTTGCGGGCCTAAGGCAGGCAAAAAGATTAAGTTTTTGCCTGAGCGCGACATTCACTGAACGAAAACCTTTCCCTATCGGCGTGATGATCGGCCCCTTAATAGCTACTTTATTCTTACGCACGGATTTTAAAACATTTTCCGGAAGAGGGGTGCCGTATTTTTCTATGGCAGCGCTTCCTGCCAAGACCTCTTCCCAATCAAATACAACCCCCGTTGCCTCAAGGCATTTTTTTGTTGCCATAGAGACTTCAGGGCCAATCCCATCCCCAGAAATTAACGTTACCTTATATGCCATAGGGAGTTTTTTCCTCTTAAGTAAAATTGCTAAATTGTAGTATACAATTTAGCAATAAGTGCCATACACAAAGCTTTATAATACTATCTTTCCCTGATGCTTCTTGATATGACTGACAATCCCGTTATCCTGCAGTAATGTCTGCATAATCCGAGACAGCGGCTGTATCTTGGTTTTGAATTTCTGTGTGGAGTCTTCTAGAAACGAAGCCTCTACGTCAATCAAGAGCTTGTCATGTTCTTTAATGTTTCGTGTATCCGCCTCAATTAACGGTAATCCAATGTTAAAACCGTTACGGTAGAAAATTCTCGCGAAAGACTTCGCGACAACCGCGACAATCCCAGATTCCTTGATAACAAGCGGCGCCTGCTCACGGGATGAGCCCATGCCGAAATTTTCACCCGCCACAATAATTGATTCGCCCGGCCTTAATTTTTTTGGAAACTCGGGGTCAATATCCTCCATAATATGTTTGGCTAATTCTTTCATATCGGTAATCGAAAACTTATACCTTCCGGAAATTATAAAATCCGTATTGATATTATCCCCTAACAACACTGCTGAACCTTTCAGTATCATCATCTTTCTCTCTTAAAATAATATTTCGTTAACGAAATATGATTTTACCCTAAAGCGAAGCGTAGGGTATTCCCTAATGAAATAAAATCTTACAGGCTGCGGAACTCCTCTACATTCTTTACTTTTGACATCGCGGTCTCTAAACTGATGAGGCCGTTCTGAAATAGCTCTTTTAAACACTTATCCATGGTCTTCATCCCAAACTGCGCGCCTGTCTGCATAAGCGTCGGGATTTGCTCTATTTCCTGCTCGCGGATAAGATTTCGAATACCGGGGGTCGCCACCATAATCTCCGTTGCCAATACCCTGCCCCTGCCGCTGACATGGGGCAAAAGCAGCTGCGAAACAACGCCCTGGAGGCAATCCGCGAGCTGCAATTTAATCTGCGTTTGCTGCGTCGGAGGGAAAACGTCAATGATACGCTGAATCGTCTGAGGGGCATTAGGGGTATGCAGGGTCGCAAATACCAAATGCCCGGTCTCCGCCGCGGTAAGCGTTGTTGAAATAGTTTCCAGATCGCGCATTTCTCCTACCATAATAGTATTAGGGTCTTCTCTAAGCACATGGCGAAGCGCATTGGCAAACGACTTAGTATCCGCGTATACCTCGCGCTGTTTTACCACGCTCTTTTTATTGGCATGGATAAATTCTATAGGGTCTTCAATACAGATAATAATAGACTCCCGCTCGCGATTTATCATATCTATCATCGCCGCAAGGGTTGTGGTCTTTCCCGCTCCGGTAGGCCCGGTAACTAACACTAAACCATTAGGTTTTCGCGCCAAATCCTCGGCAACCTTAGGAAGCATAAGCTTATCTAACGATGGAATCTCTAAAGGAACCCTTCGGAGCGCCGCCTCCACGCATCCTTTCTGCATATGGACGTTTACACGGAAACGGTCAAAATCAGGAAGCGCGAGTGAAAAATCAAGTTCTAGCTCTCTCTCAAATTCAGTCTTCTGAGTATCGTTTAAAACACTATAAATAAGCCGCTTCAGGTCATCAGCTTCAAGGGCGTCAAAACTCGTGCGTTGCAATACACCATCCATACGTAATATCGGAGGCTCATGCGCTGTCAGATGCAGGTCTGAAGCATTATTTTCCACAACTGAGGTAAGTAATTCTTTAATATCCATTTTTCTCCTTCACCGTGCGCATACCCAACAAAAGGCTATAAGCCTCATTTTTAGAAAGCCGGGTTCATTTAAAATATTTCCGAGGATCCGCAATCTTTCCTAAAAGCGCGGAAGCAGCAACCGTTGCTGGAGAGGCAAGGTAAATAAAAGCTTTTGGGTTTCCCATACGGCCGATAAAATTACGGTTCGCCGTTGAAATAACCACTTCACCATCGGCAGGAACACCCTGGTGCGTTCCCACGCAGGGGCCGCACCCGGGATTAAGCACTACCGCGCCAGCATTGATAAATGTTTCTATCAGCCCTCCTTTTAATGCCTCCCTATAGATATCTTGTGAAGCAGGAGCGATAATTAATTTAACCCCCTGTTTTATTTTCTTATTCTTTAAAATCCTTGCCGCGATTTTTAAATCTTCAAGCCTGCCGTTTGTACAGGTGCCTATGAATGCTTCATTGATACGCGTGCCCTTTACATCCTGTATTGCCGCGTAATTATCGACGGTATGAGGTTTGGCAAGAGACGGGGGTATCTTTGACACATCGTATTCTTTCACTGCGATATACCGGGCATCGGCATCTGCTTCGTAGACGGTGTATTTTTTATTAGTCCTTTTGCTCAACCACTGCGTTGTCTTTTCATCCACAGGCATAAAACCGCATTTCGCGCCGAGTTCTACGACCATATTGCACATGGTAAAACGCCCATCCATGCTTAACTGAGCTATTGCCGGCCCATAAAACTCTAAGGCATGGTATGTCGCGCCGTTTGCCGTGAGATCGCCGGCGATATATAAAAGGATATCTTTGGCAAAAACCCCCTTAGGAATCCTGCCTTTAAGGATTATTTTTATCGTCTCAGGCGCCTTAAACCAGTTTTTACCGGTTGCAAGCGCGACTGCTAAATCCGTAGAACCGACTCCTGTCGACAACGCGCCTAATGCCCCATAGGTACAGGTATGCGAATCGGCACCCACGACTAAATGCCCGGGAAGAATATGGCCTTTCTCAGGGATTATCTGATGGCAAACCCCGCAGTTAATATCATAGAGAAGCGCGTTGTGTGTTCGAGCGAAATCGCGCATCTTTTTTTGTACCCCTGACGCGCCGAGATTCGGAGCGGGAGAATTATGGTCGATGACCATACAAAACTTTTTGCTGTCGAATATCTTCTCTACCCCCAGCTCCTTTATGCGGTCAATAATAATCGCGCTTGTGCCGTCTTGGCCAAAACAAAAATCTATAGAACAGACCGCGAAATCACCAGCTTTTATATCAGCGCGCGCGTGCGCGCTTAAGATTTTTTCGGCAATTGTTTTACCCATTTCAACGAGTTCCCATTTTCATCAAGCGAGTTGAACCCGCCAACGCTTTGTGGCGGGCGTTTTGTGGCGGGTAAATTCATATCTTCTTTAACCAGCTCTCCAACCTATCAATTCCTTTTTTTATCGTTTCCACGTTGACAGCAAAACTTAAACGAATGTAATCATCACAGCCAAAACCGTCTCCCGGGATTACCGCGACACTTTCTTCCTTCAAGAGGCGCATCGAAAATTCCTGCGACGTAAGAGCTGTCTTTGCGATATTACAGAAAAGGTAAAACGCCCCTTGCGGCTTACGGTAAGTTAAACCAGGAATTCCGTCGATACGCTTCATGAGGTAATCCCGCCTGCTCTCAAACTCCTTACACAGCTTCTTTGTCCATTCGTCGGAACTCGTAAGCGCTTTGAGCGCGGCAGCCTGTGAAATTGAGCAAGGATTAGAGGTAGAATGATCCTGAAGGTTTTTTATGGCATTGAGTATCTCTGGGGGGCCCGCGCAGTAACCAATACGCCAGCCGGTCATTGAATATGCCTTGGAAACGCCGTTAACAGTGAACGTGCGGCTGTAGGCATGATTTCCCAGACTGGCGATGGAAATATGCTCCAGCCCGTCATAAATCAATTTCTCATAAATCTCATCCGAAATGATATAAAGATTGTGCGCGTCGCAGATATCGGCAATTTCCTTTAATTCCTGCCTTGTGTAAACCATCCCTGTAGGGTTTGATGGGCTATTGATAATCAATGCCTTTGATTTTTTTGAGATAGCTTTTTTTAATTGGGCAGGGGTTATTTTAAAATCATCTTCCTCTTTGGTAAGGATAAAACGGGAGCTGCCGCCTGAGGCCTTCACCATTTCAGGATAACTTACCCAATACGGCGCACCAATGATAACCTCATCATCGTCATCGATAAGCGCTATAATAATATTAAAGAGGCTGTGTTTTGCCCCAGAAGAAACGACAATTTGCTCCGGGGTATAGGTGAGATTATTGTCTTTTTTGAACTTCTCCTGGATGGCCTTACGTAATTCAAGGGTGCCTGTAGAAGGAGTGTATTTCGTAAACCCTTTACGGATTGCTTCAATTGCCGCCTCCTTAATAAAATCAGGCGTATCAAAGTCAGGCTCACCTGCTCCAAAACTCACGACATCGATGCCTTCAGATGCAAGTTTTTTTGCAAGCGACGTTATCTGTAAAGTTGAGGAAGGACTTAAATCTTTGACTCTTTTAGAAAGAAACATGTATGTAAACCCAAATTGCGCATTAGATAATGGCGAATATGGCTAATCTTCATCCATTCCTAACGCACGATTCGGGTTAAAAGGCAAAACCTCACAATGAATCTCTTTCTTTCTTAAAGAACCCTTTCAAACCACCAAGGAATTTCTTCGTAGGCTCTTTCTTTTCAGATGGCCTTTGCTTTTCTTCTTTGGCTGCGTGAGGTTTTTCCTCATGAACAGCCGGATGCTCATGGGCAGCCTCAACGGCCTTTTCTTTTTTTACTTTCTTTTCCTTCTTGAGCTTCTCGGTAAGCTCCAAGATTACCATCTGAGCCCCGTCCCCGCGCCGGGTGCCGGTTTTTAAAATCCGGGTAAAGCCGCTTTGCCGTTCTTTAAATAACGGTGCTGTCTGGCTAAACAACCTGCTTACTAACGCATGGTCTAAAAGCACTCGAAATGCCCGCCGTTTTGCCGACAAGGTATTTTTTTTCGCGAGCGTAATCAAGTGCTCTACTTCCTGCGCCGCTGCTTTTGCTTTCACCTGGGTTGTTGTAATTGCGTCATGAATAATAACTGACCGGGCAAGTGAATTCACCGTAGCTTTTCTTAAGCTGCTGAACCTGTTAAAACGATTCGTCCGCATTTTATGTCGCATATGTCGCCAGCCCCAAACAGTGCGCGAAGATACTTATTTCTCCACGCAACGCTTACAAGCCGCCTATTTCTGTTTTATTTTTTTGTTATCTACCTTCATCCCTAAACTAAGCCCCATAGACGCGAGCAGCTCTTTAATTTCTGTGAGTGATTTCTTTCCGAAATTACGCAAAGAGAGCATCTCATCCTCTGAGTGCTTGACCAAATCCGCGATTGTCTTTATGCCTTCCTCGCTAAAACAATTTGAAGAACGCACTGACAATTCCAACTCTGCTATAGGGAGCCTTAATTTCTCATATAAGACTATTTCATCCGGCTGCATATCAGGTTCTTGTTCTATTTCCTCTTCCGGAAGTTTGCCAAAATTCACAAATACATCCAAATGCCTCTGCAAAATATTCGACGCGTACAACAAAGCGTCTTTAGGGCTCATCGCGCCGTTAGTCCAGATTTCTAAGATGAGGCGGTCATAATCTGTCCTTTGTCCTACACGGGCATTCTCGGTGGTAAAGGCAACCTTAATTACCGGGCTGAAAATAGAATCAATCGCGATAACTCCGATAGGCTGGTCTTCCTTTTTATTGAATTCCGCGGCCACATACCCTCTGCCTTTTGCCACTTCCATCTCCAAAGAAAACGTGGTATCCTTTGTCAACGTAGCAATATGCAGGCCCTTATTGATTACCTCTATCGTTTCATCGGTTTCAATATCCGCCGCAGTAATTTCTCCCTTGTGTTTCTTCTTTATATACATCGTTTTCGGTGTTTTAGAGTGAGAACGCAAGACAAGTTTCTTAATATTGAGTATCATTTCCGTTACATCCTCGACAACTCCGGGAAGCGCGGAAAACTCATGCTGGCTTGCCTCAAACTTTATACTGGTTACCGCTGCCCCGTCTATAGAAGATAAAAGCACTCTTCTTAAGGAATTCCCTAAGGTAACCCCGTAACCTCTCTCAAAAGGCTCAGCCATAAATTTTCCATATGTCTGGCTATAGCTTGATTCATCGCACTCAAGCCTTTTGGGCATCTGGAAATCTCGCCACTTTATACCCATATTTCTTCTCCTCTGCTAAAAATAACGTTTCGTTTACCGTTAACCGTTCACCGTAAACGGTAGATGGTAAACGCAGCAATTATTATTACTTCTATTTGGAATATAACTCGACGATCAGCTGCTCTTGTATAGGCAGGGTGATATCCTTGCCCTCCGGCAGCTTTGAAATCCTTGCGCTACAGTTTTCAGCATTAGTCTCAAGCCATCCCGGCCTTGTCCGGTCCGCGGAAAGCTTCAAATTCTGCCGTAACAATTCAAGCCCTTTGTCCTTGACTTTTAACTCAATGGTATCATTACTTTTGATTAAATACGAAGGAACCGTTACTCTATGCTGATTCACATACACCCACCCATGGCTTACCATTTGACGAGCCTGATCGCGTGAAAGCGCGAACCCTGCCTGAAAGACGGCATTGTCAAGGCGCCGCTCTAAAAGCTGCATCAGGATCTTTCCGGTAACGCCTTTGGTCCTTGATGCAGTTTCAAAATAACGCCTGAATTGTTTCTCCAAAACGCCATATATCCTTTTTACTTTCTGTTTTTCTCTTAATTGTATTCCATAGTTAGAAAGCTTATGCCCTTTTCTGCTGGTCGGCCCATGCTGGCCAGGGGCATACGCTCTCTTGGCGATAGCGCATTTCTCCGTATGGCAGCGTGTGCCTTTCAAGAAAAGCTTCATGCCTTCTCTACGGCATAACCTACAATCGGGTCTCGTATACCTTGCCATAAATGTTATTTTCTCCTTTATAAATCAATAGCTTTTTCTACTTGAATACTACCGGTTCTTGAGCAGTATCCTTATACCCTTCTCTTTTTCTGCGGACGGCAGCCATTATGAGGAATAGGAGTTATATCTTTAATAAGCGTGATGGTTAATCCTGCCGCCTGAAGCGCCCTTATCGCGGACTCCCTTCCCGATCCCGGGCCCTTTACATAAACTTCAAGCTCCTTTATCCCGATATCCCTAGCCCTTTTGGCGGCATCGCTGGCTGCAATCTGAGCGGCAAAAGGAGTTGATTTTTTAGAGCCTGAATATCCCACTATTCCGGGAGTAGCCCATACCAACACATTCCCCTGCTTATCGGTAATACTCACCGTTGTGTTATTAAAACTTGCCAAAATATGTGCCGTTGCATGGGTAATACCCTTTGCTAATTTCTTCTTCCGTGCTTTATCCTTTGTCGCCATGATACTTACCTCGCTGGTTTGACCCCCTTATGCTTCCATGTTTAGCGGAAGCGTTAACCTTATCGAAAGGTTTATTTTGCCGCCTTTACGTCGTCTTTCTTTCTGATAAGCGCGCCTCCCTTGCGTGGCCCTTTACGGGTACGGGCATTCGTTCTTGTACGCTGCCCCCTTACCGGCAGGCCTTTTTTGTGGCGCAACCCGCGCCACGCGCCGATATCCATGAGGCGTTTTATATTCGCGGATATATCCCTGCGCAAATCACCTTCAATCTTATAACCACTTTTCTGAATACATAAAGTAATCTTTGAAACTTCATCATCGGTTAAATCCTTAGCCCGCTTACTAGGGTCAATGCCTGTCTCATGAAGAATTTTATTTGAAAGCACCCTCCCAATACCATAAAGATAGGTAAGCGCTATTTCCGCACGCTTATTCTTAGGTAAATCCACACCTACTATTCTTGCCATAACCTCACTCCGTTCGAAGTGTAAAGCGTATTAGTGTAAAGTTTAAAGGTTTCCCTTACACACTTAACACTTACACACTTACACACTTAATTATCCCTGTCTTTGCTTATGTTTTGGGTTTGTACAAATAACACGCACTACCCCGCGCCTGCGAATTATTTTGCAACGGTCACAAATCACTCTTACTGACGATTTTACTTTCATTTTAATGAGCGCATACCTTAGCCAACGATAGTGAAGCTAAGGTATTGCGCGAATTAACCTCTGCCGCTTTGCTTCGCAAAGCGGCAGAGGTAGGTTGTATGTCTAAAACCTACTTTACTCTAAACGTTATTCTGCCTCTGGTTAAATCGTACGGAGATAATTCCATTTTGACTCTGTCGCCGGCGAGGATACGAATAAAATGCATCCGCATTTTTCCGGAAACATGCGCTAATACCACATGGCCGTTGTCCAATTCGACTCGGAACATCGCATTTGGCAGGCATTCTCTAACCACACCTTCAACTTCTATACAATCTTCCTTAGGCATAAAGTATGTATCACCTGGTCAAAATTTCAGGGCCGTTTGCGGTAACCGCAACCGTATGTTCAAAATGCGCGGATGCCAGATTATCCTTGGCACGGGCTGTCCACTTATTATCGGCTATAACGACTTCCCATGTACCCATATTCACCATCGGCTCTATTGCCAGAACCATTCCTTCCTTAAGAATTGGCCCTGTATGCGGCTGTCCGAAATTAGGAACCTCCGGAGCCTCATGCATCAAACGGCCTATGCCGTGGCCTACAAAATCCCTGACAACTGAAAAACCCTGAGCTTCAACGAACTTCTGTATTGCCGAAGAAATATCATAGAGGTGGTTATTCGGCCAAGCCTGCGCGAGGCCTATATCGAGAGCCTTTTTTGTCGCATCTACCAGGCGGCGCTGCCTGCCGCTGACATTACCCAAAAGAACGGTAAAAGCGCAATCTGAATAGAAACCGTTTACATTAATTCCTATATCAAGCTTAAGAATATCGCCGTCCTTAAGCTGTCTTTGAGAGGGAATTCCATGCACCACTTCTTCATTGATCGAAGTACAAACACTTGCTGGAAACCCATGATAACCTTTAAATGCTGGAAGCGCTCCTTCCTTGAGGATGAGCGCTTCGGCAAATGCGTCAATTTCCTCTGTCGATTTTCCTATGGCTATCGTAGTACGTATTTTATCGGCTATTCTTGCCAGCAGAGCCCCTGCCTTACGCATCGCCTCCAACTCAAGCGCTGACTTTATAGGAATCATTTCTTTTCAAAAGAGCTCTTGGCCCCACATCATTACCGCTAGTGCTCTGTTACATAAATTATTATATGGAATACAGAGCACTTCCGCTATGGGGGCAAGCCCCCCTTCGGCGCTCTCCGCCTACGGCGGATCGCTGAGCACCCCCCAAGCGTAGGGGACGGTCTCCCCCACACCCCCTTTGTGCGCTGCAGGATAACTCTTGTAGCAGCGCACTAGCTTCGCGAACTAAATGGCTTTGCTAAAACCTCAAGCATCTGGCGTAACACCAGAGGGGCATCATCATCTGATTTAATATGAATAAGGCGTTTTTGCTTAAAGTAATACTCGACTACCGGCGCAGTCTGCCGCTGGTAAACCTCAAGCCTGTTTTTTATCGTTTCTTCCTTATCATCACTGCGTTGATATAACTCTCCTTGACAATGGTCACAGGTCATTTCCTTAAGAGGAGGAAAATTAATCAAATGATATACTGCCTGGCACTTACGGCAAATCCTTCTGCCGCTTAAACGTTTAATCAACGTTTTTTCGCTCGCGTCAAGATAAAGCACAAAATAATTACACGTATTTCTACCGCTTAAAAAATTATCTAAATCGCTTGCCTGCTGCCTGTTCCTTGGAAAACCGTCAAGAATAAAGCCATCTTTTACATCATCTGAGGATAATCGCTCAATGACCATTTGGGTAACAAGGCTGTCGGGAACAAGTTCACCGGTCTCCACATACCTCTTTGCCTTTTGCCCTAAGGGTGTATTTTCCTTAATAGCGATACGTAAAATATCCCCTGTCGAAATATGCGCTAATTTCAATTCCTTGCTTAAACCTTTAGCCTGCGTGCCTTTGCCTGCACCGGGAGCTCCTAAAAGGACAAGTTTCATAGAAAAGTTTTTTAGCGCCTTCCCTGGATACGCGCGCCTTTAATAAAACCTTCATAATTACGCATCAACAGCTGTGATTCTATCTGTTTAAGGGTATCGAGCATTACTCCAACCACAATCAAAATTCCTGTGCCGCCAAAAAAGGAAGCCAGCAAATACGGCACGTTAAGCCACGCCATAATGAAATCAGGCAAGATCGCGATAACCGCGATAAAGAGCGCCCCTGCCAAGGTGATTCTGGTCATTACAAAATCAAGGAATTCGGTGGTGGGCTCCCCAGGCCTAATGCCGGGGATAAAACCTCCGTATTTTTTCATATTATCGGAAATATCCTTGGGATTAAAGACAATCGCGGTATAAAAATAGCAAAAGAAAATAATCAAAAGGGCGTAAATCAGGGTATACGCGATATGGCCGCGCGTAAGGCTGTTAGCAAATTTTTGGAATGACGCATTCGGAATAAATGAAGCTATCGTCGCGGGAAACAAAATGATTGACTGGGCGAAAATAATCGCGATTACTCCTGAGGTGTCCACTTTAAGCGGTATATACGTCGATTGCCCGCCAAAAACCTTTCTTCCTACCACCCGGCGCGCGTATTGCACCGGAATCTTACGCTGGCCTTGCGTAACCATAATAACCGCGAAAATTACCGCGAAAAGTAATACTGCCATAATGAGCAGCGTAAACGGATGAAGCTGCCGTGTCTTTGGGGACATAAGCAGAAAAAGTTGCTGCAGCGCCGCGGGAATGCTTGAGATAATACCAGCGCAGATAATAAGGGAAATGCCATTACCGATGCCCCGTTCCTGGATTTGCTCACCCAGCCACATAATAAAAATTGTTCCTGTGGTCAGGGTAATTACCGTAAGAAACCGAAAGCTCAATCCCGGATGAGAAACAATACTCAAACCCTCAAGCAGCCTTCCCGGATGTTCAAGCCATAGCGCGATAAAATAAGATTGTATGATAGCTAAACCTACGGTGGCATAGCGGGTAAACTGGTTTATTTTTTGGTGCCCGGCCTTTCCTTCCTTTGATAATTTTTCTAAAGCAGGGATAACCGCGGTAAGCAGCTGAATAATGATAGAACTTGAGATATACGGCATTATCCCAAGCGCAAAAATAGTAAGTTTTTCCAAAGAACCGCCTGAAAACATGTTCATAATACCCAGGATTTGCCCGCCCTGGCTTTTCGCGATATTTTTAAAGAACTCTGCCAATGCCTGAGAATCAATCCCCGGCGTCGGGATAAATCCTCCAAGCCTGTAAACGGCAATAAGGCCCAAGGTAACCATAACCTTGCGCCTTAAATCAGGGATCTTGAAAATATTCTGGAGGGCACCAATCATAAATTATGGGATACGTTCTGCCGTGCCGCCGGCTTTCTGTATTTTTACAATCGCGCTTTTAGAAAACCTATTGGCTTTTATGGTAAGAGCTGCTTTCAACTGGCCTTCGCCTAAAATCTTCACTAAGCCATGGCTGTTTTTGATAAGGCCTTTTTCTTCTAAAACCTTAGGGTCTATCACGGAAATCTTGGTAATGCCTTCTAGCGCGCTAAGATTGACCAATTGACATTCTTTATTTTGATGATGAAATCCTCTCTTAGGAATTCTGCGAATTAAAGGAGATTGCCCTCCTTCAAATCCTAAATAGAAATCCCTCCCGCTTCTGGCACGCTGGCCTTTATGGCCACGAGTAGAAGTTTTTCCATGGCCGGAACCCGGGCCGCGGCCTAAAAGTTTTTTTCTTGTGGAACTGCCTTTTACCGAAACTAACGTATTAAGAGGCACGCGGGGTACTTCCTTTCAACTGCTGTAACCCTTCAATAGTAGCCTTGACTACATTGATGGGATTGTTAGAATTCAAACATTTGGTTAAGATATCCTTTATTCCTGCGGCCTCACACACAGCCCTCACTGAACCCGCGGCAATAACTCCGGTTCCTTCCGCCGCCGGCTTCAGCAATACTTTTGCCGCTCCGTAATGGCCGATTACCTCATGAGGAATAGTCGTGCCTGAAAGATTTACCCTGATACAATTTTTCTTTGCCGCATAGAGGCCCTTGCGTATGGCCTCGGCTACTTCCGAGGCCTTACCCAACGCGTAGCCAACCTTACCTTTGGTATCTCCTAATACAATCAAAGCGCTAAACGCCATTTTCTTACCGCCCTTGGTAACTTTGGTTACCCGGTTAATACTGATAACTCTTTCTATAAGCTCCTGTCCTTCTCTTCTTTTCTGCTCCATGATTAGAAAACTAAGCCTCCTTTACGCAAAGCTTCAGCAAGCGCTTTTACCCTGCCGTGATAGGCATAGCCGCCGCGATCAAAAATAATAGATTTTATTCCTTGCGCCAGCGCTTTCTTAGCAAATACGTCGCCTAACAAAACCGCGGCCTTAGTGTTCCCCGCGTATTTTATTTTTTCTTTTATTTCTTTTGCTGTCGTTGATAACGCCAGAAGTGTTTTTTCCTGAGTATCATCAACTAACTGGGCATGGATGTTTTTTAGACTGCGAAAAACCGCTAATCGCGGACGCTCTGAGGTACCCCTGACTTTATCCCGTATCCTTTGATGACGGGCTATTCTTCTAGTTGTCTTTACCGTAGCCATAATGCTCCGTTAATTTAATTTTTGACTGCACCTTTAATCTGTAAGAATTAGTTTAACGGTGCAATAGTTTATTTCGTTGCTGCCTTTCCGACTTTTTTGCGGACGACTTCACCCGCGTAGCGTATCCCCTTGCCTTTATACGGCTCTGGAGGATAATACCTGCGGATTTGAGCGGCAACTTCTCCTACTCTCTGTTTATCAATGCCCCGCACTACAATGTTAGTCGGTTTTGGGGTTTCAACTTTAATATCAGCCGGTATCGGAAAATTAACCGGATGTGAAAATCCCAAAATCATGATTAACGCGCTCCCTGAAATACTTGCCCTAAAACCTACCCCTTGTATCTCAAGTTCCTTGGCATAACCTTCTGAAACACCCTTGATCATATTGGCAATTAAACTGCGGGTTAAGCCGTGCAAGGATTTATCTAATTTGCTTTTTAAAGGCGAGGTTACCACAACCTGATTATCTTTTGCCTCACAGGTAATCCTATGCGGTAATGCGAATTTGAGTTTCCCCTTCTGGCCCTCAACCGAGACCTCACCCTTTACAATGGTAACCTTGACTCCTGCGGCTATTGCTATGGGTTTCTTCCCTATTCGTGACATATTTACCTGCTTGCGTAGTTATGTATCCGTAGATCGCATTTCCTGTTATAAGAAACGAGTGCTGAGTGACATGAATTTATATCAGACTGTACTACATTCTCACTACCAAACATAACAGAGTATTTCTCCGCCTAATTTCTTTTCCCTTGCCTGTCTATCGGTCATGAGGCCGCTTGAAGTTGATACGATTGCCCTGCCAAAGCCCCTGAGCACCCGCGGCATCTTTGTATATCCCGCGTATACCCTCAAGCCCGGGCGGGAAATCCTTCGTATCCCTTGTATCGTTGGCTCGCCCCCGGTATACTTCAAATATATCTTGATTGTTTTTTGAGCACCCAATGCCGCCTGCTCTTTAAAATTTTCAATATATTCTTCCGATTTTAAAATTTCGAGTACCGCGACGACCATTTTAGATAACGGAACAACAACTGATGTTTTTTTTGCCATCACGGCATTGCGAATCATTGTTAGTACGTCTGCGACTAAATCTGTTCGTGCCATAGTCCCCTTTTCATGCTCATTTTACAGCTGACAGCTTATACATTACCAACTTGCCTTCTTAACCCCTGGCAACAACCCCTGCCATGCCAATTCCCTGAAACATATACGGCAGAGCTTAAATCTTTGCAGATAACCTCCGGAACGGCCGCAGTGTGAGCAACGGTTATACTTACGGCTTGAAAATTTCGGAGTTCTCTTCCAGCGTGCTATTTGTGACTCTTTAGCCATGTATCCTCACTTAGTTTGAAAAGGCATTCCAAAACATTTCAATAACGCGTACGCGTCTTCTTTGCTTCGGGCATTGATAACTAAAGTGATATCCATGCCCTGCACCCGCTGAATCCTATCAATATCAATTTCCGGAAATACCGCCTGTTCTTTTAAGCCGAGGGTATAATTCCCCTGTTCATCAAAGGAATCATTAGGTACACCGCGAAAATCCCTAATTCTTGGAAGCGCGACATTAACAAGGCGGTCTAAGAATTCGTACATCATTTTCTGCCTTAAGGTAACTTTACATCCAATAGGAAGGCCCTCGCGTATCTTAAAATTTGCTATTGCCTGCTTGGCCCTGCGGATGATCGGCCTTTGCCCGGTAATCGTTGCCAGTTCATCCGCTGCTTTATCTACTATCTTAGTGTCCGCTATTGCCTCTCCGACACCCATATTGATGACTATCTTCTCCAGGCGCGGAACCTGCATAGAGCTACGATAACCAAGCTGCTCCTGCAACAAAGGGACGATCTCTTTTCGGTATTTCTCTAATAGACGAGGGCTCATAATGTTTGTTTACACCTTTTACAAACGCGCACCTTCGCGGCATCCTTAGCAATACTAAAACCAAGCCTCACGGGACGGTTGCAATTTTTGCAGTAGTACATAACATTGGAAAGAGACAACGGCCTTTCCACTTCAACAATCCCGCCCTGCTGATTTTCCTGGGTGCGGCGCATATGCTTTTTAGCTTTATTAATTCCTTCAACCAAGACCCTAGACTCCTGGCAAAACACATGCAATACCTTCCCGGTTTTGCCTTTGTCTTTTCCTGAAGTAACCATAACGATATCGTTTTTCTTTATTCGTAACATAATAGGATAAGGTTATTTGCTATTAATAAATTATATGACTTCCGGAGCTAATGAGATAATTTTCATAAAATTCTTATCTCTCAATTCTCTTGCCACGGGGCCAAAGACGCGAGTTCCCCTGGGATTGCCCTGTAAATCAATAATAACTGCCGCGTTTCGGTCAAACCGTAAATATGAACCATCAGGGCGCCTAATCGCCTTTTTAGTCCTTACAATAACTGCCTTTGCCTTTTCGCCTTTCTTAACCGCCGCGTTGGGAACCGATTCTTTTATATTGACGGTAATAATCTCCGCCACATTCGCGAAACTGCAGTTCTTTTTCCCCAAGACCCCTATAAAAGAAGCCTTTTTCGCTCCGGTATTGTCGGCGATATCTAATATACTTTTTAGTAGAAGCATGGTTTTTTTCTAAGCCTTTTGATTAAGTATCTCAAGCACACGCCACCGCTTCTCTTTAGAAAGTGGGCGCGTTTCTACAATACTGACGCGATCGCCTGTTTTCGCGCTGTTATTTTCGTCATGGGCCTTAAACTTCTTGAACCTGCGGATTGTCTTCTTATATCCGGGATGCTTCGCGAGCCTCTCGACCTTTACCACAACGGTCTTATTCATTTTATCGCTCACGACAACCCCTGTTTTTATCTTTCTTTTTACTATCGTCTCTATCATCAGTCCCGTTCCTTATACATTCTAAAGCTACTTCTTCTTTGCGAGCGTCAGCTGGCATAATGCCGTCTTCACTCTTGCGATTGCTATTCTAAGCATTCTAAAATTATGAGGCTTTTCAACCCGGCCGCTATAGCGTTGATAGGTAAACTTACTCAACTGCTCCTTGAGGGTTTTTTCTTTTTCTAATAATTCCTGCGCGCTTAAATTAACTATATCCTTAAATTTCATTCTGTTTTCCACTTTAGCATTACTTTAATGCGCTCTCTTAACAAATTTCACCGGAATAGGCAGTTTATAGGCGCACATGCGAAACGCTTCCTGGGCCAAAGATTCATGTACCCCTCCCAGTTCAACGAGTATCTTCCCTCTTTTAACTATCGCGACCCAGTGGTCTAAATCACCCTTGCCTTTACCCATACGGGTTTCCGCGGGTTTCCTCGTGATTGATTTATGAGGAAATATCCGCATCCACATCTTTCCGCCGCCGTGCAAACGCCGCGCGAGGACTACGCGAATCGCTTCAATCTGCGTATTCCTTAACTTTCCGTTACCCAAGGCCTTTATCCCAAATTCACCAAATTCAATATCACTGCCCCGAGTAGCCACTCCTCTCATGGAAGCTTTTTGGGTCTTACGGTATTTTACCCTCTTTGGCATTAATGCCATGGTTCTCTACCTCTCCCCCACTATAGCGGGCTGCTGTTTTGATTTCAGCAATATCTCACCTTTATATGTCCATGCCTTTACACCGATAAGCCCATAGGTAGTAAGCGCTTCAGCAAAACCATAATCAATATCCGCCCTCAGCGTACTTAAGGGAAGCTTACCCTGTTTGTAGGTTTCCCGGCGTGACATCTCAGCGCCTCCAAGCCTTCCGGCAACAGAAATCTTTATTCCCTTGACTCCTGAGGCAGTAGCCTGTTCAATCGAGCGCTTAATCGCCCGGCGAAAGGCAATACGCTTTTCAAGTTGTACGGCAACATTTTGGGCAATGAGCTGAGCGTCAGCAGCAGGCTGCTTGACCTCAATAGGCTCTATTGAAAGTTCCTGTTTCGCGATAGCCGCCAACTCTCCTCGCAGCCTTTCTATATCCTGGCCATGCCTGCCAATAATAAGTCCCGGACGGGCACAATGAATTTTTATCTTCATCTTATCCGTGAGGCGTTCTATAATTATCTTGGCAATCGCTGCCTGTTTATAGTTATCTTTAATAAACTTGCGAATCTGGATATCCATATGGACAAATTTGGCATAGTCTGACTTTTTAGCAAACCATTTACTGCGCCAATCCTGAATATAGCCTAATCGTAATAATAACGGACTTACTTTATGCCCCATTTCCCCTCACTTCGTTCGGGAGATTACAGAGAACAGAGAACAGCAAAGAAAACTAATTTTATCTTTTTCTGTAGCCTGTTTTTCGTTCTCTTTCTTCATCTCTCTTATCTATTCTTAATATCCAGCTCTATTGTAATATGGCTGGTCCGCTTCTGTATTTTTGACGCCCGCCCAAACGCCGCGGCTTTAAACCTTTTCCATATCGGCCCTACGTCGGCAGTTATCTTTGAGATGTATAACTGCGAAGGGCTAAAGCCTTTTACTTTAGCATTGGCAATCGCGGACTTTAATACCTTATCGATATAGCCTTTCGCGCGTTTGCCAATATTCAACAAAATACCTTCTGCCGCGATAACCTCTTTTCCCCTAATGGTATTCATTACTTCGCGCAATCTCGAAGGGGATATTCTTATAAATTTCGCGCTTGCTTTTACTAACATATTATGTCTTTTCCGCGGCCTTCTTGGCCTTTATGCCGCCATGTTTTCTAAATATTCTTGAAGAAGCAAATTCACCTAACTTATGCCCCACCATATTTTCCACAATGAATACCGGGATATGCTTTCGTCCATCGTATACCGCGAGAGTCAACCCCACAAAATCTGGGCTTATCGTAGAACGCCTTGACCATGTCTTGATAGGTAAACGGCTGCCAGAACCTTTTGCCTTAATTACTTTCTTAAGCAAACTCTCTTCAATAAACGGCCCCTTCTTTAGCGAACGCGGCATGGAACGTATCCTCTCTTACCTTCTCTTCTTTACGATAAATTTATCGGAATACTTGTTTGGTTTACGGGTTTTATATCCTTTGGTGGGCTTTCCCCATGGGGTAACCGGATGCGGATTACCCTGCCCTGACTTACCTTCACCGCCACCGTGAGGATGGTCAACAGGATTCATTGCGAGGCCCCGCACCGTAGGACGAATACCTAACCAGCGTTTTCTGCCGGCTTTACCAATAGTAAGTGTCTCATGTTCTATATTAGACACCTGCCCTATCGTTGCCCTACAGTCCAAATGCACCAGCCGCACCTCACCAGAAGGCAATCTGACGTGAGCCATAGTGCCTTCCTTAGCGGTAATGCTGGCTGATGAGCCCGCGCTTCTTACAACCTGCGCTCCCTTACCCTTAGCAAGCTCTATGTTATGAATAGAAACACCTACAGGGATATGCCGCAATGAAAGGCAATTCCCCGGCTTAATTTCTATCTCTGCCTTACATGAACTAATGATGAGATCACCAACCTTAATTTCTAAAGGGGCGATACAGTAGCGTTTTTGGCTATCCGGATACTCGACCAACATGATTCTGCTGGAACGATTAGGGTCATATTCCACAGTCAAGACCTTTGCCCATTCATCAAGCCTGTCTCGTTTAAAATCAATCAGACGATAAAGCCGCTTATGGCCGCCCCCTTGATGGCGAACGGTGATCCTTCCATAAGCATTTCTCCCGCCGGTTCTCTTCATCGGCCGCAAAAGCGGCTTATACGGGGTATCGGTAGTTAACTCCGCGAAATCTGCTGTCTGCGTCCAGCGTAACGAGGGTGTTGTCGGTTTATGTTTCTTTATTCCCATAGTTTTTACGGTACAGAGTAAGCTCTAAACGCTCCTACTTACTCCAGTACTTATGTTGTATCTATTTTACTTCCAACTTTTAGGGTTACCAGCGCCTTCTTCCTGCTCACAGTATATCCTGGCTCATGGCGCACCCTGCGTAACTTGCCGCAAGAAATTTTTGTATTCACCGCGGAAACTTTAACTTTATAAATTTCTTCAACTGCTTTTTTTATTTGAATCTTATTCGCGCCTTTATCGACGAAAAAAAGATACTTCCTTAAAGGATCCATCGCTACCGATTTCTCTGTACGCAGCAAAGTTTTAATTATATCATAAGGATTTTTATTTGTCATCATTTTTTTTATTATTTTTTAACTAATCCTGCTAACCGGGTTTCCAGAGCCGTTAGCGCGTCGCGGGCGATCACTAGTTTTTTTGCCCCTAAAATATCCATGGCATTTATCTGTTTCGCGAAAGCTATTTTCACCCAGGGCAAATTTCTCGACGCAAGCTGTATATTATTGTCCTGCGCGTCCATAACAATAACTACCGATTCCTGTATCTTGAGATTATCAAGCAGCGCCTGTATTTCCTTGCTTTTAGGATGAGCGATGGTAAGTGAATCTACTACCATAATATCCCCGCCGGCGCTTTTCTCATGAAGCGCTGATAAAAGCGCCGCGTTCCTGATTTTTGAAGGCAACGCGTAATGAAAATTCCTTGGATGCGGGCCAAAAACTACTCCACCGTGCCTCCATAGAGGATTGCGGCTTGAACCCACTCGCGCCCTGCCTGTGCCCTTCTGTTTCCAGGGTTTTTTTCCTCCGCCGGAAACCTCGCCTCGTGTTTTCGTTGCCGCAAGGCCACAACGCCTATTGGCAAGATACATCGTGACTGCCTGCGCCACAACGGCTTTTTTTGGGCTGCCGTTAAAAAGTGACGGGATATCTTCCTTTTTATGGCCTGCCATACTATAGACTGTAAGCGTGCCCGCGGGCGCTTGTACGTTCTTTTTACTATTTCTAGGAATTGCTGTTCTGGCTTTCGCGTTTGTCTTTTCCATTTTATTTTTTCGCCGCTGCCTGTTTCTTCGCGTCTTTCTTAAGCGACTCTGCTTTCTGTTCCGCGATAATCGGCTTTATAACCTGGCGTTTCTGCTTTGTGGTCTTACGAATCATGACGTAATTATTGCTATAGCCGGGAACAGCTCCTTTTACCGCTAAAAGATTATTCTCAGAATCCACCTTAATTACCTTTAACCCGCTCACGGTAACCCGGATATTTCCCATATGCCCAGGCATGTGATGGCCTTTCCAAACCCGGCCCGGAGTAGTACTTGAGCCTATAGAACCGACACGGCGGTGGCTTGTTGAACCATGGGTCTTAGGGCCGCCGTCCCAATGCCAACGCTTCATACCGCCCTGAAAACCCTTACCAATAGAAACACCGATGACATCAATCTTATCTCCGGCATTAAATATGTCTACTTTGAGTTCCTGGGCAAGGGCATACTCCTGATCCTTAATCTTAGGAACTTCTTTCATAATCCTTCGCGGACTAACACCGGCATTTTTATATATTCCTAATACCGGTTTACTCAAAGATTTCTCTTTTGCCTGGTCAAAAGCTATCTGGATATTCTTATCTTTTATGCCTACGATAGGGCAAGGGCCCGCTTCAATAACCGTTACCGGTGTAAGCCTTCCAGATTCATCATAAACCTGGGTCATCCCTAATTTTTTACCTAGGATACACTGTGCCATAGTATTTTAACCGCTTTTGCTGCGCTTTAAACGTTCCCCTTAACCCCTGTTAAGGAGTTAGGCTACACGTCCTGAAGCGTTACTTCTTGTCGGTAGATGAGCGCCTTATTTAATTTCCACATCGACACCCGCGGGGAGATTGAGTTTACGCAAAGCGTCAATCGTTTTTGCCGTAGGCTCATTCAACTCCAAGAGGCGTTTATGGGTAATTAAATAAAACTGCTCACGTGATTTTTTATCAATGACCGGAGAACGGTTAACCGTATAAATCTCTCGTTTTACCGGTAAAGGAATAGGCCCTGAAACCTTTGCCCCTGTCCTTTTACCGGTATCAACGATTTCCGTAACTGCCTGGTCTAACAGGCGATGGTCATATGCTTTTAGTTTTATCCGTATTTTCTGCATTTTCGATAAGCACGCTACTTATTCATTACAAGCCATAAGTACGATGCTTTAGTTAAGTACTGATCTCCGAAACAACCCCGGCTCCCACGGTATGGCCTCCCTCGCGGATTGCAAAACGGGATTCCTTTTCCATGGCAATAGGGATGATAAGCTCTACGTCAAGCTGCACATTATCTCCGGGCATTACCATTTCTACGCCCTGAGCAAGTTTACAGTTTCCAGTAACGTCGGTGGTACGGAAGTAAAACTGAGGCCTATAGCCATTGAAGAAAGGTGTGTGCCTGCCGCCTTCTTCCTTAGCTAAAATATACACCTGGGCCTTGAATTTGGTATGCGGGGTAATTGAACCCGGCGCAGCCAAGACCATACCTCTTTCTACGGTGCTTTTATCAACACCGCGGAGAAGTAAGCCGACATTATCACCGGCTAACCCTTCATCAAGAAGTTTTCGGAACATTTCGATACCGGTAACGACTGTTTTTCCAACCTCAGGCCTTAATCCCACAAGATCAACGTTTTCGTTTAACTTCACTTTACCGCGTTCGATTCTCCCTGTAGCAACGGTACCACGGCCTTCAATTGAAAACACGTCTTCTACTGCCATGAGGAATGGTTTATCTAAATCCCTCTTTGGCAGTGGTATAAACTCATCCACAGCCTTCATTAAATCAAGGATAGGCTTACAATTCGGGCAGGTGTCCTTAGCGCAGCTGCAGTTCATCGCGTTTAAGCCTGAACCTTTGATAATCGGGGTTTTATCTCCTGGAAAGTTATATTTAGTCAAAAGGTCCCTTACTTCCATCTCAACCAAATCAATCAACTCTTTATCCTCTACCATATCTACCTTATTTAAAAACACTACTAACGCTGGGACATTCACCTGGCGGGCAAGCAAGATATGTTCTCTGGTCTGAGGCATCGGGCCGTCAGCAGCAGAAACAACCAAGATACCCCCATCCATCTGCGCTGCTCCGGTAATCATATTCTTGATGTAGTCGGCGTGTCCCGGACAGTCTATGTGCGCGTAATGGCGGTTTTCGGTCTGATACTCAACATGCGATATATTAATGGTGACGCCTCTTTCTCTTTCTTCAGGCGCGTTATCGATTGAATCATATGCTCGTGCCTCTGCAAAACCTTTTTTACTTAAAACAAGGGTGATTGCAGAAGTTAAAGTGGTCTTACCATGATCAACATGCCCAATGGTACCGATATTAACGTGCGGTTTTGACCTTACAAACTTTTCTTTAGCCATTGCCTACCTCCCTTTTCGTCTACTGTTTTTTACAAATTACTCTGTATCCTGAGAATACCTATGTTAAACCAAATCTTTGAACACTCGTGCTTCTCTCTGATATTTTTTGCGCTATATGTCCAGGCACCTCGTGGTAAAATGAGGGCTCCATCGAATAAGTCGCTCTTCCTTGGGTCAAAGAGCGGATAACGGTAGCATAATTAAATATTTCCGCCAGCGGCACATGGCAACGAATAACCTTAACATTCGCGCGCTGCCCAAGAGACGCGATCTTCGCGCGCCGGGAATTCATATCACCGATGATGGTACCCATGAATTCTTCCGGAACGATAACCTCCATATCCATAATAGGCTCCATCAAGATACAAGAGGCGTGGCGCAAACCGTCAGAGAAAGCAATCGAGCCTGCCATCTGAAACGCGAGTTCGGAAGAATCGACATCATGGAATGAACCGTCAATCAAGGTCACCGAAACATCGGTAACCGGATACCCTGCTAAAATCCCGCTCTTAGCGGATGCCATCACGCCATTTTTAACCGCGGGGATAAATTCCCGAGGTATCGCGCCGCCCTTTAATTTATCCTCAAAGGTTACTCCCATTCCCGGTGTTTCCTGAGGCTTCATCTCCAGGACACAATGGCCATACTGCCCGCGCCCACCTGACTGCTGTATAAATTTTCCCGTTGAAATTACTTTTTTAGTCAGGGTTTCCTTGTAAGCCACCTGAGGCTGGCCAACCATTGAGGCCACATTGAACTCTCTTAAAAGCCTATCCACGATAATATCCAGATGCAATTGCCCCATACCGGAAATAATCGTTTGTCCGGTTTCTTGATTATACTTTACTCGAAATGACGGGTCTTCATCTGTCAGGCGCTTTAGCGACATACCAAGTTTTTCCTGATCAGACTTTGTCTTTGGCTCTATCGATTGGGAAATAACCGGATCAGGGAAATGCATAGACTCTAAGATGATAGCATCCTTTTCCTCACAGAGCGTATCACCTGTCTTAGTCTCTTTTAAGCCTACCAAAGCACAGATATCCCCCGTTGCTACTTTTTCAACGATTTCCTGTTTATTCGCGTGCATCAAAACTATCTTGGTAACTCTTTCTTTTTCACGCTTGCTGGCGTTATAAATATAACTGCCCGAAGACAATGTCCCGGAATAAACCCTGACATAGTTAAGCCTGCCTACATAAGGGTCAGAGGCGACTTTAAAACAAAGCCCACAGAATGGCGCGCTATCATTTATCTCGCGCTCTTCATATTGGTCAGTGCTGGGATTAATTCCCTTTACCTTCCCCCTATCAAAAGGAGACGGCAAGTAAGCGCATACCGCGTCCAAGAGCGGCTGTATTCCCTTATTCTTAAATGATGCCCCGCAAAAAACGGGGACAAACTTACTATTAATAACCTGCCGGCGGATTGCTTTTTTAAGAAGCTCTTTTGGCACCGATTTCCCCTCAACAAAATACTGCATGACTTCATCATCAGCCTCTGCTAAATGCTCAAAAAGTTTATCTTTGGCTTCTTTTACGCTCGCTGCGAGCTCCTCGGGGACATCTTGGGTTTCAAATGTTTTTCCCGCCGGGTCATTATAAAGATACAGTTTATCCTCGATAATATCCACCATACCCATAAAATTATCTTCAGAGCCATAAGGGACCTGTACGGCCGCGGCATTGGCACCCAAACGCTCATGTATTTGCTTTACAGTCTCCGTGATGCTTGCCGCTGGCCTGTCCATCTTATTCACGAAGCAGAGCCGGGGGACATTATATCTATCCGCCTGCCTCCAGACTGTCTCTGACTGAGGCTCGACTCCATTTACCCCGTCAAAAAGCACTACCGCTCCATCAAGCACCTTCAGCGACCTCTCTACCTCAATGGTAAAGTCTACGTGGCCAGGGGTATCAATAATATTAATCCGGCAATCCTGCCAAAAACACGTAGTACAGGCAGAAGTAATCGTTATGCCGCGCTCCTGCTCCTGGACCATCCAGTCCATAATCGCCGTGCCTTCATGCACCTCGCCGATTTTATAGCTTTTCCCGGTATAAAAAAGTATTCGCTCTGTCGTCGTGGTTTTACCGGCATCAATATGAGCAATGATCCCTATGTTTCTTATTTTTTCTATTGTAAATTCTCTTTTCATAGCTTCTTATTTACCCAGCCATCGTGTGTTTATGCGCTTTACCAGCGAAAATGCGCGTAGGCTTTATTTGATTCGGCCATCTTATGCACATCATCACGCTTTTTTATGCTCGAACCTTCCCCTTTGTAGGCCGCGACCAATTCATCCGCCATTTTTTCCATCATTGACTTGCCTTTTTTAGTGCGCGCGAAATCCCTCATCCAGCGAAGCGCGATAGAAGTCCCCCTATCCTGGCGGACTTCAACCGGTACCTGGTAGGTGGCACCTCCCACGCGCCTGGGCTTAACCTCTAAACGCGGACGGGCATTATCTATAGCTTTATGAAAAAGCTTCAGGGCATCAAGATCATTGAGTTTTTTCTTCATGATGTCGAACGCGCCATAGACGATTTTTTCCGCGATGTTTTTTTTGCCTTGTGTCATTACCATATTGATAAATTTGGCAACAGTCTTACTGTTGTACTTCGGGTCAAAAATGACTTCTTTTTCTTGGGCTTTTCTTCTTCTCATTCCTTCGCTCCGCTTCGGAGTGTAAAGTGTGTAAGTGTAAAGTGTTTAAGTTTTACCTTACATACCTACATACTACACACTTACGTATTGTTTCTTCTTACTTATTTCGGCCTCTTCGCTCCATACTTAGAACGTGACCTTCTCCTGTTTTGTACGCCCGCGGTATCTAATGTCCCTCGGACAATGTGATAGCGCACCCCGGGCAAATCCTTGACTCTTCCGCCTCTTACCAGCACAATGGAATGTTCCTGCAGATTATGGCCTTCGCCGGGGATATACGAGGTAACTTCAATCCCCGTCGTTAATCGGGTTCTTGCAATCTTACGCAATGCCGAATTAGGCTTTTTAGGAGTCATCGTTCTTACCTGCAGGCATACTCCCCTGCGTTGAGGGCAGCCTTTGAGCGCCGGTGATTTTGATTTCTTTGTCTTTTTGATTCTTCCTAAGCGTATAAGCTGTTGAATAGTAGGCATATTATTCCTTTGTATCCTGGCCCTGCGCGACTAACTCTTCCTGGGCCTGGCCGGAAGGAGCAGCTTTTCTTGTTATCTCTATGGCACGGTATTCTTTTAATCCTGTTCCCGCGGGGATCAAATGCCCCACAATAACATTTTCTTTAAGCCCTAAGAGGTGGTCGATTTTTCCTGAAGATGCCGCGTCAGTAAGCACTCTCGTTGTCTCCTGAAAACTCGCGGCGGAAATAAAACTCTCTGTCGTCAATGATGCCTTTGTAATACCGAGGAGAACCGGGGTCGCCAGCGCCGGCTTCGCGCCTTTTTTCATAACCCGGGCATTTTCTTTCTGAAATTTGATTTTATCCACATGCTGGCCTGCAAGAAAATCAGTATCTCCGGAACCGTCAATATGCACTTTCTTGAGCATCTGCCTGATAATCACCTCTATATGTTTGTCATTGATACGCACGCCCTGTAAACGGTATACTTCCTGCACTTCGTTAACCAAATACTCTTGAAGCACTTTATCGCCGCAGACCCTTAAAATATCCTGCAATACAACCGGCCCGTCAGTAAGCTGCTGGCCGGCGCTTACGCGGTCACCTTTGTATACGTTAGGATGCTTTCCGTGAGGAATGATATATTCACGCTTCATTCCGGTAGAGCTGCGCACCACGATAGACCTCTGATTCTTTTTGCCTTCGCTGAATTCTACAAAACCGTCAATTTCGCTGATGACGGCAGGGTCTTTGGGCCTGCGAGCCTCAAATAACTCTGCCACGCGGGGGAGGCCTCCTGTAATATCTCTGGTTTTCCCTGAGACCCTGGGGATTTTTGCCAGAAGCTCACCGGCATCACTATGCTGGCCATCCTTGACCATGATATGGGCTCCTATCGGTAAAGGATATATTCCGGAAACCTCGTCCTTGGTATCCAAGATAACAATCTGGGGATGATACTCCGCTTTATGTTCAACTACGACACGTTCGGTAACTCCGGTAACAGGGTTTAACTCTTCACGCATCGTAACATTTTCTTTTAAGTCTTCAAATTTCACTTTTCCCTTAACTTCCGTAAGAATAGGAAACGTGTAGGAATCCCATGTGACAAACACAATGCCTTTGGCAACCTCTTCGGTATCAGCGATACTAATAAAAGAACCCTGAGGAATAGGATAACGCTCTAATTCCCTTCCCTGCTCATTATTAATGCTTATGGCGCCGTTTCGATTCAATACAATAAACTCTTTTTCACGCTCTACAACACGCAGGTTATGATATTTGACAATTCCTTTATTCTTAGATTTTATCGATGATTGTTCAACCACGCGAGAGGCGGTTCCTCCAATATGGAAAGTCCTCATGGTTAACTGCGTTCCCGGCTCCCCAATACTCTGGGCGGCAATAACCCCTACTGCTTCTCCTATTTCGGCAAGCTTTCCTGTGGCAAGGCTTCTTCCGTAACATTTTGAGCATACCCCACGCTCTGTTTCACACGTAAGGACACTGCGGATACGGATTTTTTCAATGCCGAGCTGCTCAATCATATCCGCTTTTTCTTCAGTAATCTCTGAACCGGCATCAACAATCGTTTCATCGGTAATAATATCAACGACGTTATCCAAGGCAACTCTTCCGGCGATACGGTCTGTTAAAGACACTACCACGTCATCCCCTTCAATGATTGAAGCAATGCTTATCCCGTTAAGGGTCCCGCAGTCTATTTCGGTAATAATTACCTCTTGCGCGACATCAACTAAGCGGCGGGTTAAATAACCGGCATCCGCGGTCTTGAGCGCGGTATCAGCCAAACCTTTACGGGCACCGTGAGTAGAGATAAAATATTCAAGTACTGTTAAGCCTTCGCGAAAATTAGCAGTAATGGGATTTTCAATAATTTCTCCTGATGGCTTTGCCATGAGCCCGCGCATACCCGCAAGCTGCCTTACCTGTAAACGTGAGCCTCGCGCTCCGGAATCTGCCATCATAAAGATAGGGTTAAAAGGATCCATCTCTTTAAAAAGTAAATCTGAAATCCTGTCAGTAGTATGCGTCCAGATATCAATAACCTTGTTATAGCGCTCACCATCGGTGATAATACCTTTACGATACTGCCCTTCAACCTTAGCAACCTCAGCCCTGGCCTCTTGGATTATTTCTTCTTTAGCTTTCGGAACTTCCAAATCATCTATCGCTATCGATATACCGCCTATAGTCGCGTATTCAAACCCTAACCTCTTCAATCGATCTAAAAGCTCGATGGTCGCTCCATGGCTGAATCGTTTATAACAAGAAGCGACAATCTGGCCAATGTTAGATTTATTAAGCTCCAGATTAACAAAACCAAAGCCCGCGGGCAATACATCGTTAAAAACTACCCGCCCTACGGTAGTCTCAAGAATGTGCTTGTTCTCTATAAGCTGATTTTGCGATATATCAAACACCCTGTCTATCAAGAGCTTAATCTTCGTATTCAATTCAACCGTACCATCACTATAAGCGGAAAACACCTCATCCTGGCTTCCAAAAATCATCCCTTGGCCTTTTGACCCGGACTTTTCCTTTGTAAGGAAGGAACACCCTAAAACAATATCCTGGGTAGGAGTTACAATAGGCCTGCCATCGGCGGGAGAAAAGACATTATTGGTCGATAACATAAGCAGCCTCGTCTCCATCTGTGCTTCTATAGACAGGGGCACATGCACTGCCATCTGGTCACCATCAAAATCAGCATTAAAAGAGGTACAAACGAGCGGATGTATCCTGATTGCCTTTCCTTCAATAAGCACAGGCTGAAATGCCTGGATACTTAAACGGTGCAACGTGGGAGCGCGGTTAAGCATCACCGGATGATCCCTGATAACTTCATCAAGGATATCCCAAACTTCTATTTTCGCGCGCTCAACCATTCTCTTTGCGCCTTTGATGCTGTGAACAAATCCTTTTTCGCGCAGCTTCTTGATAATGAACGGCTCAAAAAGCTCCAAAGCCATCTGTTTGGGAAGGCCGCATTGCTCCATCGTTAACTCAGGGCCAACAACAATCACCGAACGGCCTGAATAATCGACACGCTTACCTAACAAATTCTGCCTAAAACGCCCCTGTTTTCCCTTGAGCATGTCTGAAAGTGATTTTAAGGGACGATTATTCGCTCCTAAAACTGGCCGGCCGTGCCTGCCGTTATCTAATAACGCGTCTACTGCCTCTTGAAGCATCCTCTTTTCATTGCGAATGATTATTTCTGGGGCATTGAGTTCTATGAGTTTTCTGAGGCGATTATTCCTATTGATAACCCTGCGATATAAATCATTCAAATCTGAGGTGGCAAACCTCCCGCCGTCTAAAGGAACTAAGGGGCGCAAATCCGGAGGAATTACCGGCAGTGACTCTAAAATCATCCACTCAGGACGGTTTCCAGAATTCTTAATGTCTTCAATAAGCTTAAGCATCTTGAGCGTCTTGCGGGTTGAAGGGGTATCTTCAGATTTTTCCAAATCCTTACGCATCTTAGAGCAAAGTCCGCTTAAATCAATTTCTTTTAAGAGGTCCCGTATAGCTTCAGCCCCAATTTTGGCCTTAAATTTAGCGCCGTACTTCTCAAGGCAAGCCTGATACTTCTCTTCAGGGAGGAGTTCTTTCTTCTTTAAAGGAGTTTCCTGAGGGTCAATGACGACATATTCTTCGTAATAAATAATTCTCTCTAATTCCCTTAAGCCTAAACCTAAGAGAGCAGATAAACGGCTGGGAACCGCCTTAAAAAACCAGATATGGGTTACCGGGCTTGCCAATTCTATATGCCCCATCCGCTCTCGCCTTACGGATGAACGGTCTATAGTGACACCGCAGCGGTCGCAGGTTATACCTTTAAATTTTATTCCCTTATATTTTCCGCAGTTACACTCCCAGTCTTTAATAGGCCCAAAAATCTTCTCGCAGAATAATCCGCCCTTTTCGGGTTTAAAAGTCCGATAATTTATGGTTTCCGCTTTTTTTACTTCTCCTTTTGACCAGGAACGAATAACCTGGGGAGAAGCTATCTTTATAGTGATGGCGTCAAAGTTTGATGGCTGCTCTTCGTGGCCTGTTCTCTTATTTTCTTTTACCATAGTCTATTTTACCGCTTGTGTGCGCATATCAAGGCACAGGCCTTGCAGTTCTTTTACCAAAACATTAAACGATTCCGGAGTGCTTGAATCAAGCCTCTGCTCGCCTTTGACAATATTCTCATAAATTCTCGTGCGTCCCTTGACATCATCGGATTTTACCGTAAGCATTTCCTGCAAAGTAAAGGCTGCGCCATAGGCCTCCAATGCCCAGACTTCCATCTCGCCGAAGCGCTGTCCGCCGAACTGAGCCTTACCGCCTAAAGGCTGCTGAGTTACCAAAGAATATGGCCCTATGGAACGGGCGTGTATTTTTTCGTCAACCATATGGTTTAACTTCATGATGTAAATATACCCAACGGTTGCCTTCTGGCTAAAGGCTAAACCGGTAAAGCCGTCATAGAGCTGGATCTTCCCGTCCTCGGGAAGCCCTGCCTTTTTAAGCATTCCTTTAATCTCTGATTCGGTTGCTCCGTCGAAAACAGGGCTGGCTACTTTTATCCCCAATGCTTTCGCTGCCCACCCTAAGTGGGTTTCCAAAAGTTGGCCTACATTCATACGCGAAGGTACCCCTAAAGGATTAAGGACAACTTCAACAGGAGTGCCATCAGCCAAAAATGGCATATCTTCTTCAGGAAGTATCCGGGCAATAACGCCCTTGTTTCCATGGCGGCCTGCGAGCTTATCACCAACAGCAACCTTTCTCTTAATCGCGATATAGACCACCACACGCTTTAGTACGCCCGCGGGAAGCTCATCACCGCGATGAATCTTTTCTATCTCCTGCTCCTGCTCGGTTAATAATTCTTTAATCTGCTCTTCAAACGACGCGGCTAAAATTCTTGCTTCATCATTTGAACTTATATCAAGACGCTCAACCTTGTTTTTATCTACGCCTAATAATTTACTTAATCGTGAAATTTTTTCTTCATTCACAAACTCTATTTCCTGCTTATAATACGCGTTAATCTCACGGACTTTGGACGCTTCCTGGCTCTTTTCCTCTTTTGATTTTCTCCCCCTGTCTTTACGCTGAAAGACATGCACGTCTACGACGACGCCCTCAACTCCCGGCGGAACAACTAATGAGGTATCCCGCACATCGCCGGCCTTTTCACCAAAGATTGCCCGTAAAAGCCTTTCTTCAGATGAAAGCTCCGTCTCTGTTTTCGGAGTAACTCTTCCTACTAATATATCCCCGGGATGTACCGCGGCACCCGAATAGACAATCCCATCCTTATCCAGATTCTTAAGTGTCTCTTCTGAGACATTGGGAATATCCCGGGTAATCTCTTCATTGCCCAGGCGCGTCTCTGTCGCTTCTGTCTGGAATTCCTCAATATGTATTGAAGTAAAAATATCTTCTTTGGAAATTTTCTCCGATATAAGGATAGCGTCTTCAAAATTAAATCCCCTCCAAGGCATAAAGGCTACGAGCAAATTTTTTCCTAAAGCTAATTCCCCGTTTTGCGTACTCATACCATCAGCAATAGCCTCTCCTTGCGCTATCTTTTGCCCTAACGCGACGATCGGCCTTTGATTGATGCAGGTATCCGCGTTTGAACGAATAAATTTCTTGAGCTTATAGGTATTTTTGCCCACCGTAATACTCGATGCGTCTACCGCTGTTACCTTGCCTTCTTCTTTGCTGACTATTACCGCGCCGGAGTCGATAGCTACCTTCTGTTCAATATCAGTCGAAACCAGAGGCGCTTCGGTAATCATTAAGGGAACTGCCTGTCGCTGCATGTTAGAACCCATAAGGGCGCGGTTTGCGTCATCATGCTCGAGGAACGGAATTAACGCGGCCGCCACAGAAACAAGTTGCTTAGGAGATACATCCATATATTCGACTTTCTTGGGGCTAACCTTTGGAAAATCATCCTTAAGCCTGCAGGAAACCTCTTTCTCCTGGAAATAACCGTTCTCATCTAATTTCGCGTTTGCCTGGGCAATAAGTTTATTCTCCTCAACATCCGCGGTTAAATAGTCAATTTTTTTAGTAACCCTGCCGTCCTCAACCTTACGGTAAGGCGTCTCCAAAAGTCCCAATTCATTGACCCTGGCAAAGGTACTTAATGAAGCGATGAGCCCTATATTGGGGCCTTCCGGTGTTTCTACCGGGCACACCCTTCCGTAGTGTGATGGATGAATATCTCTTACTTCAAAACCGGCTCTTTCCCGGGAAAGGCCTCCTGGGCCAAGAGCGGAAAGCCTGCGCTTATGGGTCATCTCCGCCAGGGGATTCACCTGATCCATAAACTGCGATAACTGTGAACGGGCAAAAAAATCTTTTATCTGGTTTGAAAGCAGTTTTGAATTAATAAGATGATGGAGATTTAAAGTATGAAACTCAGACATAACAGCAAGGCGCTCCCGTATTGAACGCTCCATTCTGGTCAACCCGATACGCACCTGGTTCTGGACCAATTCGCCTACCGTCTTAATCCGCCTGTTTCCCAAATGGTCAATATCATCTATCTGGCCGGTGCCTTCTTTGAGTTTAAGCAAATAGTCTATTACCTTAATGACCGTAGGGGCATCAAGGATGCGTTTATCCAAAGACACCTCTAATCCAAGCTTACGGTTTAAAATAAAACGCCCCGCGCGCGACAAATCATACCTGCGGGGATCGAAGAATAAACGGTAAAATAAATTTTCAGCCGCTTCAAGGGTCACCGGCTCGGTCGGGCGCATCTTACGGTAAAAATCGATGACTGCCTCTTCCTTATTTTTAGTATAATCCTTTTTAAAGGTATTGAGTATCTGCGGGGAAGGGACAGGGCCAAAGGCGCTAAGAATTTCTTCGTCGCTGGCATAGCCTAGAATACGCAGTATCTGGGTCGCGGGAAAGTTGCGTTTGCGGTCCACATAGGCCAGAATCACGTCAGATATATCATGTTTAAATTCAAGCCATGCTCCGTGATAGGGGATAATACGGCCGTAAAATATCTTTTTCCCTGTAGGATGCAATTCCTCTTCAAACGAAACCCCCGGAGAACGCTGCAATTGGCTTACGACCACTCGCTCATCGCCATTAATAAAAAATGTTCCGGTTTCTGTCATAAGCGGTATCTCGCCAAAATATGACTCTTGCTCCTTTACTTCGCTAGGGGTAGTCAGCTTAAACCTGACCTTGAGCGGGGCCGCATACGTCATCGCGCGCCTACGGCATTCATCAACTTCATATTTAGGCTTTCCTAAGGAATAGCCTATAAAGTCAATACGCACCTGATGGTCAAAACTTTCTATCGGGAATATTTCATTGAACACTTCCTGTAAGCCGATATTGTTACGCGTATCCTGTTTAAGCTCTGCCTGAAGGAACTCCGCGTAAGACAAGAGCTGAATATCCAAAAGATTTGGCAGTTTATAGACTTCTTTCAGTTTCGCGCAATTTTTTCGTTCTGACATATATCCTCGCTCCACTCATAACACGAATTTACACGAATTTTTAGCGAATTTTCACGAATGAACTCATGAGAACTTATTTGTGTGAATTCGGCTTTTATTCGTGTTATTTCGTGCTATTTTAATTCTACCGTTGCCCCTGCTGCTTCGAGTTTTTTCTTCATTTCTTCTGCTTCAGCCTTAGGAACTCCGTCTTTAACCGATTTTGGCGCGGCATCAACTAAATCCTTTGCCTCTTTAAGGCCAAGATTAGTCATCGCGCGGACCTCTTTAATGACCGCAATCTTACTAGCACCGCTTGCCGTAATGACAACGCTAAAAGCGGTCTTTTCCTCCGCCGCTGCCTGGACTCCCGCGCCGGGAGCGCCTGAGGCAGGGCCCGCGGCAACTGCAATCTGGCCCGAAACGCCGAATTTCTCCTGGAGCTCTTTTACTAAATCAGCCAACTCCAGCACACTCATACCTTCAATTGTTTTAACAACATCGTCTTTAACAGCCATTTCATCCTCCTAAGAATAACGTTGCGTTTACCGCAAACCGCGCACCGTTTACCCATACATACTACGGTAAACTGTAAACGAAAGCGTATTTTTATTTCTTCTCTTTAATCTGATTCAACACAATGACTAATTTATTTAAACTACCCTTGAGGGTAAAAACCAAACCCGCTAATGGAGACTGCAACGCGCCAACAACCTGCGCGCGCAGTGTTTCTTTAGAAGGCAGTTGAGAAATACTTTCAATATCCTTAGAACTAAGGATACGCTGATTATAAAATCCCCCTCTTACAACCAGGCTTTGATTTTCTTTGACAAATTTAGATAATGCTTTAGAGGTTGCCGCGATATCCTTTTCACCGAAAATCAAGGCAACGGGGCCTTCAAAAAAGGAGTCTAAGCCTTCTATGGAAGAATCCTTGAGCGCGCGGCGGATAAGGGCATTTTTAGCCACCAAAAGCCTTGATTTTGTATTCTTAAGGCATATCCTCAACGCGGTCATCTGCACGCTTGAAAGCCCCGAATATTGGACCACAAAAAGGCTTTCGGACTTACCGATATCTTTTCGTAACCCCTCAATTACTGTTTTCCTAAAAAAACTACCTGTTTTTATCATTGTGCAAGCCTCAAACCAGGGCTCATGCTGCAGGATATGGCAACAGATTTTATAAAATTGCCCTTAACCGATGAAGGTTTGGCATGGGTAATCGCCTCTAACACCTTTGCCGCGTTTTCAAAAATCTGGGCTTCTGTAAAATTTATTTTGCCTACCGGAACATGAAGCCCTGCCTGCTTATCGACCTTAAACTCGATTTTCCCGCCCTTGATCTCTTTTACCGCCTGGGCCACATTTTGTGTTACCGTGCCTGTTTTTGGGCTGGGCATAAGCCCGCGGGGGCCTAATACCTTTCCCAAACGGCTTAAATCTTTCATCATATCCGGAGTTGCCACTGCCGCGTCAAAATTTAAGAATCCGCCAGCCACCTTCTCTATAAGGTCATTACCTCCCACGTGCTCGGCGCCGGCAGCTTTTGCCTCTTTTTCCTGCTCGCCTTTACAGAAAACCGCGACCCGTACGCTTTTACCGGTTCCATGAGGCAGGCTCACGGTTCCTCTAATCAACTGATCTGATTTTTTGGGGTCAATATTCAGATAAAAACTCAAATCGACGCTTTGGTTAAACTTCGCCGCGGGAAACTGCTTTAAGACGCCTATTGCCTCTTTAAGGGTATACACTTTATTGGCGTCAACGAGCTTTGCCGCTTCCTGATATCGCTTGCTTTTTGTCTTTGCCACTTTAACCCTCAACCGCGATGCCCATACTCCGGGCAGTTCCCTCAATAATCTTGAGCGCTTTTTGGAAATCCATACAATTTAAATCCTTCAATTTAAGGTTTGTTATTTCTTCAATCTGTTTGCGCGTTACGGTCCCAATCTTTTCCTTCCCTGCCTGGCCAGAAGCCTTGGCTATATTTGCCGCCTTTTTAAGGAGGACCGAACTGGGAGGGGTTTTAATAATAAAATCAAACGACTTATCTTCATAGACACTGATTACCGCAGGCAGAATGAGCCCTTCCCTGCCCTTGGTCTGCTCATTAAATTGCTTGCAAAACTGCATAATGTTGACTCCGTGCTGGCCGAGCGCGGGGCCAACGGGAGGAGCAGGATTCGCCTGCCCCGCGGGAACATGCAGTTTTATCTGTGCCACTATTTTCTTGGCCATCGCTATATTTTCTCCACCTGCCAATATTCCAGCTCAACAAGAGTAGCCCTTCCAAAAATGGAAACCGCTACTTTTAATTTACCCTTTTCCGGACGGACTTCTTCAATGGTCCCGTTAAAGTTGACGAAGGGGCCTTCAATCACCCTGACCTGCTCATCCTTGGTGAATATGACCTTGAGAGCGGGCTTGGTGTGGGTCTCCTCCGATTTCTTCAGGATATTCTTTATTTCTTCTTCCGGTAATGATGAAGGCTGCTTACCCAACCCAATAAAACCGGTTACTCCCTGGGTCGTTTTTACCAACAAATAGGTCCGTTCATTCAACTCCATCTCAACGAGCAAATAACCAGGAAAAAATTTTCTCTGAGAAACCCTTTTTTTGCCGCTGCGTATTTCAGAAACCTGTTCAGTAGGAATCATTACCTGCCCCATCAAATCTTTAACATCAGACACCGCTATGCGCTTTTCAAGGTTAAGCTTAACTTTATCTTCCAAGCCTGTCTGGGTATGCACTACGTACCACTTCTTCGTCATTTTATCAATACTGTTAAAAGGCGTGACAATGAAAAATCTACTATTCCTATATAGAGAGCCAAAATAAAGGTTGCGCTTATCACTACACTTGTTGCTCCAAAGAGCTCATGGCGTGTTGACCAGGAAACTTTGGAAAGTTCCACCTTCACCTCTGACAAAAACACTTTTATTTTTTTATAATTTTTAATACCTGCTACCGCGAGCATGATACCGATGAGCGCGCAAAGTATCTTACCTATATTATGCATCAGAAAGTCCATATGTTTTACTTCGCCCCTTAAACCAAGATATAGCTATCGCGAAATCTTGGTTTACCTGCGCGCTTCCTATCGGTAGAGAAATATAAATACCAGGAGCGGCAGGGCTCGAACCTGCAGTCCCGGTTTTGGAGACCGGTGGTTTGCCATTAACCGACGCTCCTAAAATGGGCCGCAGCTACTGATACTTCTTTCTTTGCCGCTCACTCTTAGCCGTCGGCAGTGAATTGTAACTCCTTACTTAATTTCTTTATGCTCCGTATGCTTATGGCAAAATTTGCAGTACTTGCTTAAGGCAAGCTTGTCCTGATGTAGTTTCTTATTCCTCGTTGCCGTATAATTACGATTCTTACAACCTGTGCACTCTAAGGTAATTAATTCACGCATGTTTGCCGCTACGGTATGCTTATGGGCATGGCATCATTAGCGAATATTCGTTTCTCACATCCGCTTCTTGCCATGGTTACAAGCTGGAGACGGGAATTGAACCCGTGACCCCGTCCTTACCAAGGACGTGCTCTACCAACTGAGCTACTCCAGCAACAGGTTCAAGTCCGTTGTTTCCTAAAGATCATTACTCTAGGTTTTGTCTTAGGACTCTCATCAGAAAATGAAAAAAAACCACTCTGGCATTAGCAGGAGCGCCTTCATCTTTTTTTACGCTTGCTTCTGCCAATCCCTTTGATTTTCCAACACTCTTTTTCTAGAAACTATTACCCCTCGGGAAGCGTACCTACGTTACGCGGAACAACCATCATTTGGGGATAACAATAACAGACTACTAAGTATAACGAAAAAAGAATTCTTGTCAAGTTTTTTTTAAAAATAATTGTAATCGGTCACTAAACGGGGATAAAAATGGGTGACGAGGTTGTGTTTGAGCAGGGCGTACGGAAATTTTTGCGGCTTGGCCCCGCCATTACTTCGGTGGCGGGCGCAAAAATTTACGCCGAGTGAGGTCTGCCGCAGGAGCAGACCGAACGTCCCTGCGAAAACATAACCTTGGCAGGACCCGTTTTTACCCTCCCCCAATAACTGACCCATTCCAAATAATTTCGCTTTACTGTATCAAAACTAAAATGAAAAGCCTTACCAATGGCTTAATGAGTAAGCGAAAGAATATGTTTCGCGCTCTGCGCTCATGAGGCTACTGCAAAGGCAGGGTTTAACGCAGCGTGATTTTAGACACACTCATGCTGCATCGAGCCAGGCTTGATTCTTTGGCTTTGGGACTTAGCTGATATTTATCGATAGATAATAAAAGTGAGGATTTCTCAATACTATACATAAATTCAACAAGCTGCCCCATCTGCGCTTCGCAATTAAGGCTGATGGTATATTCCCGGATACTCCCGCTGTCCTTAAAGCCCGCGGGCTTTATATCAATAAGATAGACCTGGCTTTTGTTTGCCAAGTCTTCAACTTCCTTTAAAACCGAGGTAACCAACTCTTCTCTGGATTGTTCGTTATTTAAAAAAGAGGCGTATTTTTTGGTCTCAGCGATAATTCTTTCTTTGCGCGCCAAAAGCTTGAGGTTCTCCCTGGCCGCGTCTGTTTTTTCCTTTATCTGAGCATCAAGATGCCTCATCTTCCCAATGACCGCGGACACAACCAGCCTATCGAGCACCGTAAGTGACACAAAAAAGGCCGCGCCATAGAGAACAAGCTTTTCTCTTTTGGATAAACGCGCGATAACAGCGTAGAGCGATTGTATCTTAACCATGCTTAAAATCATCGGGAAACCTCCTAGTGGCGAAGGCGCGGTCAGCGTAACAACAGTATCCTCATTCAGGAATCTTGCCAAAAGAAGCCGTTATCTCAAAATCGGTAACATCCTTGGCATCCTCTTTCCTTCGCGAGGTTGAGCCTATTCGTATATCGGTAAAATATTTTGATTTCTTCAAAGTATCCGAAAGCAAAAAAACCGCGGACATTGATTCCGCGATGCCGCGTAACTGTAATTTCCCTTGTTTTTCAAACCTGATATCCTGTAATGCCACCTCCAGCGGCACAAGCTCATAAAGGCCGGTAAGCAGCTCAACGGAATAACCGTGGTTCTTAACGTAACTTTCAATAAGATTGTTTTTATCAAAGTCTTTCTTTAACGCGGCTGCCTCTTGGGTAAAGGCCTGATACTTCATATCCAGCTTTTTTAAGTCGCTGCTTTTAAAATACAGCATACTTAACATAAGAAAAAAAATCAAAATGAAGGCGGCAAATGTCAATACCCCTGTTTTCATTAACTCTCTGCCGCGGGCCTCTAAAGCAAACCTCACCTTGATATCATCAGGGATAAGCTCAACCTTAGTCTCCGCCTGCGCCACTAAAGGTGCGATGACATCTATAAATGATACCCTGTGAGGAAGCGATGATACCTTATGAAACGCTGCCGGGGCAATGGCGATATTCTTAAAAGAAGGGATGCGCTTAACGGGGTAATGGAACGTCGCCTCCAAAATAGCCTCCCAGCCGCTTAACTCGTCAACCGCGCCGGCAAGTACAATTGTTTGCGGTATCCTTTCAATATCTTCACTCTGATATGCCTCAAGCGATTTTTTAAGTTCCTCGACAAATTGCGCCTCGTATTTTTCTTTTTCGCCCGCGATATGTTGGGCCCCGAGCGGAATACTTCTTAGAAACACGGGTTTATGCCTAAAAATAACCGCGAAATCGGTAAAACTCTCATCCACATGGATGAGGGTAACCGGATTATGGGTCGAATCTATCTGAAGGAATTTTTGCGCAAAACAGGCAATGCCTTCCATGGCAAAAACAACCCTTTCCTGTTTAATCCCCGCTTTAGCAATTATATCAAGCAGCTTCTTCACAGAGGCAGCAGTCACAATCACCAGGAGAATCTTCGTATAGCTGCCTTTATACGTGCCTAATTCAATATAATCAACGATAATCTCTTCCCGCGAATAGGGGGTATGCCTGCCTGCCTGCAGATTAATAATCTCTCGTATCTCCCGGGGGTCGGTTGAGGGAATCTCAATATTCTTGGTAATCACCGCGTGGCTTGGAATAATCGTTATGGCCTGCGCGTGGCGGGTCTTCATCTCATTAAAAGACGTTGCAAGGAGCTTCGAGATATCGCCCTCGGCCATAGCGGTAACCGTATGAGAGGCGATATGAGATAATTCTATTTTATTGAAGCCGCTCTGAATATGGACAAGCTTAAGGGTAGTACTCGTAAGGGATATTCCTATAGAATCGCCGATAGCAGGCGTAAAGGAAAAGGGAATCATTTTTACTATATTCTTAAACATAATAGTTAAACTTCGAAGCTTTCCCGGATTTTTTGCAAGCATTTTTTGTAATGCTTTGTTTACCAATAAGTTCTGATAGATTTTCGCGCATTGATTCAATAACACGAATGCAAACGGATTTTAGCGGATGCAGACAGATTATTTTTATCCGCGGCATCCGTAACCATCCGTCTGAATCAGTGTATCTAAAAACACAGGTTCATTAAAAACCATATTTTATCTTTAACTCAAAAGCTGCAATAAACTTAAGAAACTATCTAAACTTCATGCCAATATAAAATTTTACCCTGCCGGTTGATCACTGAAACGACAGAACCGCTATACTTACGGTTATGGAGCCAAGCAGATGCCTGCGCCATGAAAGCGCTAGAATATGTCGTCAGATAATACTCTGAAACCACGGTAAGCTCAGCTGCCTCTGCTTCGCTTAAAGGATAGCGCTGGCTCAGCCTCTGAGTGATAGAAACCTCTCCATCAAATACGCCATCGTCCTTAGTTCCCATAACGCCGTCAGGGCCCGCGCGAAAAAGCATGATATCATTAACAACCTTCTCGCTCAGCCCCAATGCCAAAAGCACTATCTTAGAGGTAGTATTAATATTCACTCTTGCCTGGCCGTAAACGGTAATATATTTTTTTATCTTTTCAAAGATATCGGAGCGCATGCCTTTGACTAACAAGGCCTCATCCAAAGATTCAAAATCCGCGTCCTTGGCTTCATAAGGATACGATAACCCCTTATAATACGCGTCCTCCGCGCTGCCTAAGGGAATAGATAAGAAGCTGTCGGCATCCCGCCAATCAACAATTGCCGCGGCTAATTCCTGGGATTCTACGGCATTCATATCTAACACCATGCTAAAAAGCCGTTCCAGAACACCGCGCTTTGCGGTATTGATGTTAATTTTACTCTCTTCATCAATAAGCCCGTAACGGATGGTGAGGCTTCCTGTAATTTCGTCCTGATACGGATATGCTACCGAAAACTCTCCGTCTTCAAGGGGAATATCCTTAAATGCTGGCGCGTCAGTACTCCAGCCATCAGCTAAGGTATCAGCGCCTTTTTGCTCCTCTTTTTTAATCTGCAGGATTGCTTTTTTGACTGCGCTATCAAGTATCCCCCGCATCCGATCTCTCTCATCAAGCCGCTTGATAAGTACGAGTTTTTGCCTTACCCCGGAGCCTAAAGTTACCGTAAATACAGATAACAAACACAACGTCCATAAGGCAATGACGACGATACTGGCTCTTTGGCTATCCGCTAACAGGGATAGCGACTGTTGTAACAAAAGTTTCGTTTTTTTGCTCATCTAAATATTCCATCTTCATTCTTACGGCAAGCGGCATATCGCTGGCTGCCTCATCAAGCCAAAGATATTCCTTATCCTCCTTACTGTAATAGTAATAGTAGAATGCGAGCGACCGGATATTACTCAATGAATGCGTGATGACCCCATCCTTGCCCTCACATACTCGCGAGAAATCGGCTTCTTCTCTGTCCAGCGTAGCTGTTTGTTGATTAAAGCCATAAGAAACCTTTCCCACCGTTGTCTTTTGCAATTGCCGGCTGTTGACGATTGTTTGAAAGGTAAGCGAATCTTTTTCACCCAGAAAATCAATCATTTGGAAAGAACCACTATTTCTTAAATCATGGGCAAACCTATCCAGAAAAATTTCCCTCTCTTCTGGAGCCACATCATTATTGTATATTCTTTGCCATATTCTGATTCCGTTACTAAGGCTGGCATAGAGTGCCAGTGAAATAACCGAAAAGGTCACGGCGACAATCAGCATTTCAATAAGGGTAAACCCCGAACAAAACCTGGAATTAAGGAGCAAGGTTTTGTTTGGGGTAAACCCCGTAGGAAGCCTCTTACTCCTTCCAGACTGTTTGACAGCTTCCGTCGGGGCACGCCCCGAACAAAACCAGGAATTCAAGAGCAACGTTTTGTTCGGGGCACGCCCCGTAAAAAACCTCTTGCTCTTTACCGTGTGCGCTATAGTTTCTGTCGGAGGAAACCCCTTTTTAGCAGATAGAAATGGTGAACGCCTATCCTTGGTTTTACTATACGCTCTACACATCTTATTTCTTCTTTGTATAAAAGGCATACGCGCTCCTTAGGAGCTTTCCCTTTCTTAAGCCTTCCTTCCAAACAATAACCAGATCGATCTTGTAAAGAAAACTATCAGGAGTCTCATCAAGTAAACCATACGATATATTCCAGTTAAAATCCTTGCCCCTCTGAATAAACTTTCCGCTTGTTTCTACTGAGGCCTGATCTCCCGACTTGGAAAAGGCATCCTGCGCGGCCCAGATCTTTTCACGCGCGAAAGGAGAAACTGATAGATAATGGTTATAGTAACCAAAGGCATCAGTGATTTTAAAGAAGGCTTCATAGAGAAGGACTATGCCCAGTGATAACACTGCCGTAGCAACCATTACCTCAACAAGCGTAAATCCCTTTTTAGCGGTTAGCGGCCCTTCGACAGGCTCAGGACACTTCGGTGTAGGGCACTGAGCGAAGCCGAAGTGATAGCGTTTAGCGGATAGCCATGAATAAAAATTCTTTTTATCTTTACTATACGCTGTACGCTCTAGGCTATACCCTATTTTTTTACTCCCAATTCTTGATATCATCCGTGCTCTCTGTGCCGTCTTTCCCTAAAGAATACAAATCATAATCCGCGATCCGGTGCTCTCCGGGGCATTTATATTTATATTCCCTATTCCAAGGGTCTACGGGCCTTTTTTCCAAGTAGGGGCCGTTCCAGTTAGTAGATGAAGCAGGCTTCGTTAAAAGCGCGTTGAGCCCTTCATCAGAAGACGGAAAATTACCGTTATCTAATTCATAAAGCTTAAGGGCGGTAGCGATATTCGCCTGGATATCTGCCTTGGCGGCACTCGTACGCGCCTGTTCTCCTCGTCCGGTTAACCTCGGCATTACCATTGCCACCAAAGCGCCAATAATAATGACAACAAGCATCAGTTCAATAAGGGTAAACCCTTTATTGGTGAGCGGGTGAGCGGGTGAACGGGTGAACGGGTTCAGCCGGCTAACTGGCTCACCGGCTAACCGGCTGACCAACATATCCATATCCTTCATTTTTCCTCCTCTAAATGTTCAATCAATCGATCCTCTAAATCCTGAAGCGTCCGTATGCTATAGGTAGAATACGCGGCACCTAAGGCATCCTGCAAAGATTTCCCATCCCGCAACTGCCGGCAGAAGTCTACAAAACTTACCGAACCGTACTTATCCATGAGAAACCCGATGAGCGTTACCGATTCTAAATAATACAAGGTAACGAGGCTTTCTCCGCCGATAAATAAAAACAGCCTTTCACCGTCTTTCTTGATGATTGAACGCACGTGGACTTTATCCACCTCTTTAACATTACGTATATCAACACGCATCATATCATCTAAGGAAAGAAGGGTATTCTGCCTTAGGTACTGCTTTGCCAACTGCTTATATTCACTCCTCTTAGCTTCTTCCGCCCATTGCGCGACGCCCTCATCAAGCCAGAGAGGGACCTCGCCTTTAAATCCCACGAAATCCCTGAAGATAAGATGCGCCATTTCATGGGGAAGCAGCGACTCCACAAAACCTTTGCTCCAGCCATAGCTTACTATCTGTTTATTCCGGTAATCCGCCATGCCTTCACTCCAGGTTGGCTGGTTGGTTGCCTTTAAAAAAGATTCTTTTTCCTTGTAAATATAGATCTTAACCCTATTATCCCAGGTCCAGAAATTAGAATACCGGGCATAGCCTAAGTCGCTGGCGATCCTTTGATAATACACTTCCGCTTTATAAGAAACTTCCTTGGCAAAGTTTTCATCCTGCTCGAAATAAACAATAAAATGTTCGCTTTTTAATTCCTGCCAGTTTTGCGCTGACGCTTCCTGTAACAGGCAGGAGCAAAATACCGCCATACTCAGCGTAAGCGCCGAGAATAATCTTTTCATGGTTTTTCCGCTTTATCCCTTCGCCAATTATCTACAACGTTTTTTAGCCATATCCCTGCGCGAACCCGGCCTTACGATTCATCTTTTACTGTTTTTTCATGCCGGCATTCTTCAATGATATGGGAAATTTCTTCTATATCAAAAGGCTTCTTTAGATGGATGCGCGCGCCTTCACGGCGTGCCTGTTCAAGCAGGTCATCCACCGCATAGCCGGTCATCATCACATACATACTATGAGGATTAATCTTTTTTAACTCCCTTAAAAGCTCAACGCCGTTCATACGCGGCATCCTTACATCTAAAAACACTATATCAAAGCTCTCCTTCCTTGCCGCCTCAAGCGCGCTCAAACAATCCTCTACAGTCTTTGCCTGAACAGCCTTAAGCCCCAGAAATTGCACCAGAAAATCAACCACTGCCTTTTCATCATCAATAACTAACGCGGTAATAGTTTTTTTCTCCATAGGTACTTTTTCCTTTATAGTGAGGGAAAAGCAATCTTTATCGTTGTTCCTACATCCACCTGGCTTTCTACGGTGATAATCCCGTTGTGCTTCTTGATAACGCCATAAATAATGGATAAGCCAAGCCCAGTGCCCTCACCGACAGCTTTCGTGGTAAAGAAGGGCTCAAAAACTTTTGAAAGATTTTCTTCGGGGATTCCTATACCTGTATCAGCGATAGTCAATAATACCTTACCCTCGCCAGGATATGCCGCGCTTATGGTAATACTATTGCGCTCCTTCTGCTTCTTCTGCTGTATCGCCCACCGGGCGTTAGCAAGCGCGTCAAAAATAACCTGCTCCAGGAGCTGGGCATCCCCCATAATATCAGGCAGATCAGCCTGCACCATCTTCTCTAGAGTAATATTCTGCAGCCTCATTTCGTATTCTATCAGGTTCACCACTTCCTCTATGATTTTGCTAAGCGATACCTGCTTAAACTCGCCTGTTGAGATATGAGAAAAATTTAAAAGCGACTGGGTAATTTTCTTGCACCGCAGGGCCGAGTGCTCAATAACCCCTACGATATCTTTAAATTCATCTATCGTAAGCGGATTTTTCTGCTCCATAATCAGCCTGATAAGCTGGGCATTGTTTAAGACCCCGGTCAGCGGATTATTAATCTCATGCGCGACACCAGCGGCAAGCTGCCCTATGGACGCCATTTTTGCCGAATGCACAAGCTGGGATTGCGTCTGTGTCAGCTCATAATACGCCTTTTTCAACTCTTCCTCTATCTGTTTGCGCCTTATAATAGATCCCAACTGCAGCGCCACTGCCCAGACAAAGTTAGAAGTCTCTTCATCACAAGGTTTTGTGCTCAAAAAACCCATAATACTCACTACTTCCTCACCGGCTAAAATAGGAATGGCAATACCGCTTTTTAAACCTACTTCCGAGGCAATTTTCTTACGAGGAAAATTTACGTCTTGCGCCAGATCGATGATTACCTCCGGTTTCTTGGAATTCCAGGCCCTCCCCGGAAGCCCTTCTCCGCGTTGAAATCTATATTTAACGCTCTGATCCCGAAAGATATCAAAATGGCCGTTACTGCTATACCAGCTAGAGCTGCATTCAAGATATTCGCCGCTCTTGTCCGGAACCCACATCTCCCCATAATGCCATTGGCTTACCTCGCAGACCTTCTTTAAAACAATACTGAATACGGCGGCGATATCGGGCGCGGAACTAACGGCAATGGCTATCTCAGAAAAAAGGCGGATTCTCTTTTCCGCGTTCTTACGTTCAGTAATATCTTCAAAAATCTCCAGGATCGCCTGCTTGTTTTTATAGGCCATTGCTGTGTGGCTGATTTGGAATATTTTCTCCCCCAGCATACCGTTTACCTCAAGAATTTCCGTCTTGCCTTGCAGAATGTTTTTCATTAAGGGACACTCCGGGCAGCGCTCCTTATTATCTTTGTACGCCAGCCAGCATTTATTGCCTACGGCCTGCTTTCCAACGGTTTCCTCAAGCTTTTGGCTTAAGAAAAGTATGGTGCCATCCTCATCTACAATATCCATACCAAAGGGGATGGTTCCTATGAGCAGTTTATTAAACTCGTTGGCTTCGCGCAGTTCCTTGTATGAATTCTGCAGCTGAGCGGTACCCTGCTCAATACGCAGCGCCAGGCTTTCATTGAGCTGGCGCAGGGCATCTTCTGCTCTCGTGCGTTTAATCAAATGGCCAACCTGGTCCCCGATAGAATCAAACATCGCGAGTAATTCATTGTCCGGCTCTCGCAATTGACGGCTGAAAAATTCAAATACCCCCACAACAGCAGTATCAACACGAATAGGAAAACCAAAAGCTCCATGTAGGCCTACCTTAGCCGCAAAATGAGCGCGAGGGAAATTTTTATCTTTGGTTACATCTCCAATCCATGAAGCGATATTATCCTTCCAGATACGCCCGGGAAGGCCTACCCCTTCTATAAAAGTTATTGTATGGGTTATTTCTTCAAATTCAGCCACATCCAGTAAAGGCATATGCCAGGTTTCCGCGCAACGCATCAGATGCGCGCTCTGATCAATAAGCCAAATAGCACCCGTATCCCATTCCAGGTTTTCACATACAATCTGCAGGATGCTAAGGCTCACCTCTTTCAGCGATGACGCTCCCGCGAGCAAACGGGTAACCGTGTACTGCACGCCCAGATGCTGCTCAGTGACCTTACGCCGGGTAATATCCTCTTTAACGGCAACAAAGTGGCTTATGCTGCCGGCACTATCGAAGAGGGGAGAAATAGAAGCGAATTCCCAATATATCTCTCCATTCTTTTTCTTATTCTGTAGCTCCCCGCGCCATTCTTTCCCGGCGCTAATTGTTTGCCATAAGCGCGCGTATGTTTCTTGGGGCATCTTCCCGGATTTCAAAACCCGGGGGTTCTTGCCAATAGCTTCCTGAAGCGTATACCCTGTCATCTGGGTGAATTTAGGATTAACGTATTCAATAGTGCCTAGCGTATCAGTGATAACAACACAACTCGGGCTTTGCTCGACACTCTGGGATAATTTCTGGACTTCTTCCTCTACACGGTTACGTTTCATAAATTGCGCCACCTGATCCCCGATAGCATCAAACATCGCAAGCGATACATTATCCGGCTTAAGGATTTGACGGCCTAAAAATTCAAATACCCCCACAACCTCATTACCAAGATGGATGGGAAAACCAAATTCCTGCCGTAACCCCATCTTAGACGCGCAAACGGTAAGGGGAGAACTGTTATCCTTGGCCAGCTCATCAATCCAGAGAGGCGCATTCTGCTGCCAAATCCGTCCGGCTAATCCCATTCCGCCTGATAAAGCCGCCGCAAGGCTTATCTTTTTAAGTTCTTCCGCCTCACATGAAGCCACATGCCAGAAACTAGCGCAGGCAAGCGCGCCTTTACCAGGCTCTACCTTCCAGAAAATTCCTATATCCCAATTACCGTTGTCGCAAATAACCTCTAAAATCTTAGAACTTACTTCCTTAAGCGAACTACTTTCCGCTACGCAACGGGTAATGGAATACTGGACCCAAAGATTCTTTTCAATCTCCTGGCGCCTGCGGATATCTCTTCTTAACTCTTCGTTAAGCCTGTCAAGTTCAGCGGTACGCTCACCAACCCTCAGTTCCAATTCCTTATTTAATGTTTTGACCTCTTCTTCGGCAAGCGCGCGCTTTAGAATATCCTTTTCCAATGTTTCGTTAACCGCCTCAAGGCGGATGTATGACTCTTTTAACTTTATACCGATTTTATTAAAAGCTTTGGCCACTTCTCCTAACTCATCTCTATTTTCTAAGACGATCTCGCTAATAGGAACATTCACTGACAGGCTCTCTGCCACCATATCCAGCTTTGAAACGGTATTCCTTACCGACAAATAAAATGCTATAGTAAAATACACGACCCCCATGAGCATAATGCATGCTAAAAACTCCACAAACAGCTTTCGGGTTTTAAAGCCGTTAATACGTATTTCTAACAGGCTTTCAAGCTGCGGCGTTATCACCTGGTGTAATTCAAAAATCCTGTCCATAACATTGCTGATTTCCGCATAATAATCCGCGGGAGATAACGCGGCCGGCTTTATCTTCATAGCGCTGCCACTTAAAGCCTTAAGCAGAGCGAAAGATGCCTTAAAGCAATCGCCTGCTGCCGTTTCCAAAACAGGTTTAAGCGACGGATTATAATCAAATGCCGTTTTAAATCCGCGCTGCATAAGCATAAGCGTGGTTTCAAAGCCTCCATAAAGGCTTGAAACGAAAAATTGATCATGCACAATATATATCTCGTCTCTATCGGCCTCTTTTATCGCCTGGCTTCTCAGGTCATCTAACTGGTCTAACGCCAGAGGAAGCTTATTCACAAAGGCGTCCATAAGATAATAACTATCCAGGTCAGGATCAAGGATCAAATTAGAGGTATCCCCCACCTTCGCGATAAAGGCAATGACCTGCTTATGGAACGCATGCTGCGTGCTTTGATTCCCAAAAGAGCCGGGTACCACTTCCTGCCCCTGTATCTTCTGCCACGCGCTTTTAAGCTCCTGCCATAAACCCCGGCTATCAAGCAAAACACCTGAGCGCTTATCAATGGCATCAAGCTCCTGAATATCCTTTTGTAGATACGCCTCTACATTGCCTAAACGCTGCTCAAAAGAAGCATCTTTTTCATAATATACGGATAAAAGCCCCGTATACTGTATGCTGTGGTTAAGCAAGCCTGCCGCAGCGGTAATAACCTCAGCCCCTTCTACTTCTTTTGCGGTGAAAGCGATTTTATAATCTATTTCTGAAATAAAATAATACATAACAACGCCAAGCGGGATAATAAAAATGAGGCCGATTAAAAGAAACTTCTTGATGTACCTAAGGCGGTTCAAGATGGTAAGGGCGGGAATAAAAAAGACGTTCATAGGGGTCATTTATAGAGTTCTTTCTTTCGCGGCAATTATCTTATTAATCTCCTGAAGGAGTTTTTTAAAATCGTAAGGCTTGGTAAAATAACTGATCACCCCGTTAAGATAGGCTTTCTTGATATCGGCAAAATCCGCTAATGCCGAGGTGATAATAATAGGAATGTCTTTGGTCTGGGCATCCTGATTTAACATTTCGCAAATTTCAAAGCCGCCCACATGCGGCATGCGTAAATCAAGAAGAATGATATCAGGTTTCCCCCTTTTTGCCTTTTCTAAAACCTCCCTGGCATCCTGGGTAAGCTCCACGTCAAAACCCGATACTACCAAGAGCTGCTTGAGGCTCTCCAGCGCCACCTCATCATCGTCAACAATAAAGACCTTCTTCTTGTTTTCCATCGCTTTATGTCTGGCTCATATACTATGTGTTAAGCGGTTAAATTCGAAGCACGAAATCCGAAATTCGAAACAAACTCGAATGTTCTAATATTCTAATTTCTCAAAACAAAACTAAGCGCCTTTCCTTAAAATTGCTCCAAATATATTCATCAATTCCGTTGCTTCTTGCATAAGAGGCCTTGCTTCTGTTTCAATTTCTGGATTAGCTGAAAGTATGAGCCTATGCCAATACCTGGATTCCTTTGCTTCCTTTCTGCATATTTTAATCCGATGAAAAAAGTCTTTCTTACTTAACGATTCGTTTGCCTCTATATAATTTGCTCCTACAGAACCAGCGGCTCTTATTGCTTGGCTCATGAGTTCAATGTTTATTGTATTTTTAGACAATTTCTTGCATAGTTGAATTACGTCTTTTGCGAACTGCTCAGTTCTTTCTTCTAGGTCATATTTTTTAGCCATTTGTTTTGGTCATTTTTGATTTTGTCCCGATAAAAGGATCCCGCTGATGCGGGAAAAAATTGTACATTGTTTCGAATTTCGATATTCGGATTTATGATTTTTATATTATTACTCTACTATCCAGCGGGCAACTGTATTATCACGCTCGTTTCTTGGCCCGGCTTACTTTTAATGCTGATACTGCCTTTATGTTTTTCAACAATTTCCTTGGTAATCGCTAGCCCCAACCCGGCACTGCCCTCTTTCTTTTTAGTGCTAAAAAAGGGGTCAAAGACCTTGACAATATTCTCTTCGCTAATGCCGCAGCCGGTATCGGTAAAGGCAATCTCAATAACGCTGCTTGCGCTCTCAAGAGTAACCTGCGTGAGGCTGATAGTAATGGTACCTCCTGCGTGCATTGCCTCAACCGCGTTCACCAAAATATTGATAAAGACCTGTTTCATCTGGTCGCTGTTTACTTTTATTTTTGGCAAAGACAAGGTAAAATCCCTGGCTACTTTTATATTCCTTAACCCCAACTGATGCTCAACCAATGCCAGGCTCTCTTCAATAAGTGCCGCGATATCCGTTTCTTTAGACTCTAGAGACTGCGGATGGCGTGAAAAATCAAGGAGGTCCTTAACAATTTTATCCGCCCGCAATGCCGCGCGGACAATGCGCTCTGAAGAATCGAAAACCTCGCTCTCAGCACTCACCGTTGATTTTAAATACTCCGCGCCCTGAATAATAATTGCCAAAGGATTCTTCACCTCATGGGCTATCCAGGACGAAAGCCTGCCTACGGCTACCATCTTGGAAGACTGCATCAACTGTAAATGCGCCTGTTTGAGTTCCTGATATGCCTTTTTCAAACGTTCTTCAGAACGTTTACGCTCTGTAATATCAACGCCTGCCATGATAATATATTCAACGACGCCAAAGGTATTGGTAATAGCGGTATCCGTCCAGGAAATACTCCTCTCTCCGCCGGATTTATCCAGCCACTGGCTTTCATATTTTCTGGGAAACATACCGGCATCACTCTGCTCAAAAAGGCTCTTTACCTCCTCATTGCCCATAAACAAATCCCACAAATACTTGCCGGCAACCTCAGCAAAAGAATACCCGCTTATCTGTTCACAGGCGCGATTAAAACGCAAGATACGCCCTTTCTCGTTAAGGATCATAATCAAGACTCCGGCAGAATCTAAAACTGTAGAAATAAAGTTAACTTCCTCTCGGAATACCTCCTTATACGCAATTGCCTTATGTATTTGGCCCAAGATGCTTTTAAAATCATACGGCTTAGTAACATAATCAACGACCCCGAACTTGTAGGCCTTCTTTATGTCAACATAACCCCCAAGCGCCGAAACAACAATGATAGGGACCCCTTGCGTATCCCTATCCTGATTTAATATCTGGCAGATTTCAAAGCCATCAAGCTGAGGCATCAATAAATCCAACAAAATAAGCTGCGGCTTAAAGGCCTTAACTTTTGATAATATTTCAATAGGCTCCTGGGCAGTCTCAACCTCAAATCCGGAGAGAGATAGCAAATCCTTCAGGCTTTTTAAGGTAACCGCATCGTCATCCGCGATAAAAATCCTATTTTTTTCATTCATAAGAACATTCTTTGCCGTTTATGGCAGGCTCTCCCAAGGCGTATCAGTCACAACGCATTTTATTAGACTCAATGCGGCAGCCGATTTCTTTTAAGAGAGGGAATAATTCTTTATCCTCCCGATGCGAGTGGTCAAGCATCGTTGCTATAATATCCTTATTGAGCGAAGCCAGCTCACTGGTTTGCGCTTCAGATGGCTTAAGGCTAAACGCGGCCACCATATCCTTAAAGTGGTCTATTTTCTCAAGTACATCAATATGTTCCCTCTGCAGCGCGCGAATCATGCGTTTTTCAGGGAGGCTGCCACAGCTAAGCACAACAGAAAATATTTCCCTCTCCTCTGTTTTAAAGTGATTAACAATATCCTCCTCAAACAACTTGCTTATTTTCTTAATAAACTCCGGCATTTGATCATTTTGCATCAGGGCCATTGCCTTATTAAAAAAGGTTAGCGCCTCAAAGATTTCACCGTGCGACTGGGCATGCCTGGTTATTGTATCCATGGTTTATTGTTCCTCCTCTGTTAGCAATCAATAGTTCAAACTACTGCACCATCGCGTTAATCTCAAATATGGGCAAGAGCATCGCCACTACGATGAACCCCACGATAAGCCCCATAGCCAAAATCATCAGCGGCTCTAAGAGATTGCTCATCATGCTCAAGCCCTCATCCGTATCATGCTCATAGGAGAGAGCGACTTCAGAAAGTGCCTCATCAAGCCTTCCCGATTCCTCCCCAACACTGATAAGGTTACTCATAAAAAGGGGAAAAAGCTTAGCGTTTTTTAAACTTTTTCCAAAAGCTCCTCCCTGCTCTAATTCCTTAGAGCTTTTGCGCAAGAGGTTTTTAATGATTTCGTTTTCAATGACCGGGATAGATACGTCAAGCGCCTTCAAGATAGGAGTCCCGCTTTTAATAAGCAGTTCCAAAGTAGCGCAAAAACGGGAAAGCTCTGCCTTTACAATGAAACTCCCTACTATCGGAAGCCGCAGTTGGAGCAGGCTAAAAAACATCTTTCCTGCCTGTGTCTTAAGATTTCGCCCAATAAGTGCCAGCATACCTGCTACGCCCATGATAAGCCAAAGAAAAGTATGGCGCAGAGTAGAGCTTATCGCGATGAGTATCCGTGTCGGCAGCGGTAAATCCTGCCCCAGTGTTCCGTAAATACCCATAAGCCTTGGCATCACGAAGACAAACATAAAAATAATCGTCGCCACGCCTACGAGTGCCATAAGCGCAGGATATGCCATACTCATCTTAATACGCGATAAAAGCGCTTCCTGTTTGACGCGGTATTCGGCAATGCGCAAAAGCGCCTGAGGGAGCGCCCCGCTATTTTCGCCGGTACGCACCATCGCCAGATACAGCGAAGAAAATAGTTTAGGATACGCGCCTAGCGCGGATGAAAAAGTACCCCCATCCTTTACCGCGTTACGGATGCCAAGGAGCATACTCTTGAGGCTGTGATTCTCCGATTGCTCGGCAATAATATCAAGGGCTCTTAAGATAGGCACCCCTGCCTTTAAGAGGCTGGCTAATTGACGGCTAAAAAGCGTAATCTCCCGGGACTTTATCCTGCCTAAAGCTCCACGCGCTCCCTGCTTCCTGCCGAAAGAAGCCCTGGCTTCTAATTCAACGCTGAGGGGAAGATATCCCGTCTGGCTCAGGCGCTCAACAGCCTCTTTTTGGGATTGCGCCTCAAGAGTGCCTTCTAAGATATCCTGGGGGCCTTTTTTTGCCCGGTATTTGTATGTAGGCATACTATTACTTCTTAGGCTAGCGCGCTGTTACAGAAATTATCCTACAGCGAACTACTACATTGTTACATAAGTTTCTTAAAATAGCTGTAAAAATGGGTGGCCGGGTTGTGTTTGAGCGGGGCGTACGGAAATTTCTGCGGCTTGGACTCCGCCGCAGGCGGAGCGCAGAAATTTACGCCGAGTGAGGCTTGCCGCAGGAGCAAGCCGAACGTCCCCGCGAAAACATAACCTGGACAGGACCCATTTTTACCATCATATCTATCAAAGGACTTATGTAACAATGTACTACTCTTCCTTAATATGTTTATTTAAACGCACACGCTGGGCGCTGGCAATATCCAGAAAACAGGCCGCCACAAGGTAATTCTTCTGCTCGCCATTCTCTTCCACTCGCACCACCTTTGCCAGGCACTCAATAGGCTTCTCATCGTCAGGCAAATCGATAATAAGCTCAATAAGTGAACCTACCGGCAAAGGCTCAAAACTCACAAACAACAATCCTCCCGCGGAAATATTCTTAGTCGTGCTTAAATGTTCATAATGAGAAAATTGTTTTTTCGCTTCCTCTGGTGATTGAAAAACCTTATAGCGAATAGTAACCTTGGCATCCAAGCGGGAATATACCCTGCGTTCAGTATCCTTCTGTTGAGCTACAGCTTCGCTGGGAAGAACCCCAGAACCGCCTGCCGGCTCTTCTTTTACGGCTTTTAATTCCTGCGCGGGAGTAACCTTCATCACTTCTTCCGGGGTCGTGATACCAGCGATCACCTTTTGCCATCCATCCTGCCGCAGTGTCCTCATCCCTTGCGCAAGGGCAACTTTCTTTATTTGATTTGACGGAGTTTTTTTAAGGATCAAGTCCTTTATCGTTTCATCCGCTAAAAGAATTTCGTATATCGCGATCCTTCCGAAGAATCCGGTGCCGTTGCAATTGTTGCAGCCTTTAGCCCTGTAGACCTTTACTTCTTGGACTGAAATCCTCAAGTCTTTAGCAATCAGTTCCCGTAATTCCAAGGGCGCTCGTGTATCTTCATATTTACAATCCGCGCAAAGTACCCTCAACAAACGCTGGGCGATAAATGCCTCAACACTTGAAGAAACCAGATACGGCTCTACACCAATATCAACAAGCCTGGTAATGCCGCTTGCGGCGTCATTGGTATGAAGTGTTGAAAAAACCAAATGGCCGGTAAGCGCCACGCGGATAGCAATTTCGGCGGTCTCTAAATCCCTTACCTCTCCTACCATGATGACATCGGGGTCATGGCGCAAGATACTGCGCAGGCCCCGCGCGAAATCAAGGCCCACCTCCGGCTGGACCTGAATCTGGGTTATCCCCTGCATCTCGTATTCAACGGGGTCTTCAATACTGATAATCTTTTTTTCCCGGGTATTAATCCGGCTTAAGCAGGCATAGAGGGTCGTGGTTTTGCCGCTTCCGGTAGGGCCGGTAACAAAAATAATGCCGTGCGGCTTCTGTATGAGTGTCTCAAACGCCTGTAAATGATTCTTGGGAAGCCCCAGTTTTTCCAAGCTAAAAAGCATCTGCGCCGGTAAAATCCTTATTACCAGGCTCTCCCCAAACGCGGTAGGTATCGTTGAAATCCTTAAATCCAGCATCTGATCCTGGACCTTAACAATTGCCCGCCCATCCTGAGGCACGCGCCGCTCCACAATATTGAGGTTCGACATAACCTTAATGCGTGAAATAATAGCGTTTAAGAATCCCTTCATTTCCGAAGGTAACGGCGCGTCATAAAGCAAACCGTCTACCCGGTAACGCAGCACGACAGACTGCCGGTATGGCTCAATATGAATATCAGTCGCTCGTTTCTTCCAGCCCTCTAAAATAATCTGATTCACTAACTTTATGACCGAGGCATCACCGACTAACTTCTCTATATCTTCTATTGCCTCATAGCTGGCTTCAGTGCCGGCCTCAGCCAACGCATCGTCTTTATGAGCGGCTTCGGAGCTAATCCTCCGCAGGGTATCCGCGGCTAGGCCGTAGTAGGTAGTAAGCATATCCGCGATATCCCTCGATGAAGCAAGCACCATATCAATAGCATAGCCTAATTGCGTGCGTACTTCATCCTGTGTTTTGATATCCAGAGGATAACTCACCGCTATGGTAAGAGTACGTTCATGAAGCGCTAAAGGAATAAACTTGTAATAAGAAGCAATACGTAACGGGACTTTGGCAATAAGTGATTTGTCGATGTTTTGCGCTTTAAGCTCAACATAGGAAAGCCTTAATTCATCGGCAAGAATTTTTAAGGCTTCCTCCTCGGAAAGAATCTGCCGCGCGATTAAAAGAGAAAGAAGCGGCTGATTAGCTGTTTGGGCCTCCTGTATGAGAGGCTCCAGCACATCATGAGGGATTTGAGCCCTTTTACGTAATGCCTGCGAAAGCAAAGAATCTATTTTAGTCATAAACCCTTCGTATAATATGTATACGTTAACCTACGTTAAATGCGGGGATTAGGTGATCAGGAAACTAGGATTTGGTGATTAGGATATCAGGATATTGGGAACAAAATATCGGTTTTTTCCCCGAGCCCCAGATCTCCCGATCTCCTCCCGCCCAAGGCGGGATCCCGCCTCATCAAAGACTATAGCGGGAAAATCCCAATCCCCTGATACCCCACTATCCGCCTTTAACATATTACCGCACTACTATATTTTCTTATCTTTGCGTAAGAGCCTCTGGATATTCTGGCTGACATACTGGCGGTATTTCTCCAAGAGCTCCTTTAAATCATCATCATCAACCAGCACCAGGCTCACCCGATACGGCTGAGCCTCTTCTTCAATCTTACTTATAGCAACGGCATTTAAGGGATTGGCAATCGCAACCGTCAGGGTATCCTCATTCCGAAAGAGAGGAAAACATTTCTGGTCCAAAAGAAGGGATGAAGAAAACTTTTGGGATAACTCCATATCTACAGCCTGCTCCTTAAGGTTTAGCAAAGGAATATTAAATTGTTCGGAAAGCGATTCTAGAAAATGGCGTTTGGAAACCCATCCCTTACCGATGAGAAGCTCGCCTAAAAATGTCTTCTTAAAGCTTTGCTCCACAAGCACATCATGAAGCTGTGCTTCAGTAATGAAGCCCTTTTCTACCAAAATCTCCCCTATGCGTTTCGACGACTTCTGCATGAAAGCCTCCGCTGTCAGGAATTACATGATTCTATTCTCACACCGTCCCGATCAGATAAAAATCACCTTCCGGCTTTCGGTCAAGATGGCCTGCCATAATCTTTTCACACCCGCTTAAGGTTTGCTCTACGGTTACATACTCGCCGTGTTTACCGGTATATGCCTCCGCGACAAAAAACGGCTGGGTAAGGAAATTCTGCAATTTCCTCGCCCGTTCGTAGATAATCCGGTCTCCTCCTGAAAGTTCGTCAATACCGATAACCATAACCAGTTTTCTTAATTCCTCATACCGCTGCAAGATACGAATAACTTCACCCGCCGTTTCAAAATGCCGGCTGCCCACCACATTGGGATCAAGGTTAGCGCTTGAGGATAACAACGGATCCATTGCCGGATACAAGCCTAACTGCACCCGCTGACGGGAAAGCACCATCACGTTGTCTAAAAAGCTAAATATTGTCACAACCGCGGGGTCAGTCATATCATCCGCGGGGATATAGACGGCTTCAACTGAAGTAATCGAACCTCCGCTTTCCCTTGAAGAACGAATCCTCTCGTGAAACTCGCTGGCCTCTGAAACCAAGGTCGGTTGATACCCTGTCTCTGAAGGAATCCTTCCCAGGAGGCTTGAAATCTCTGCCCCTGCCTGCAGAAACCTAAAAACATTATCCACGAACAAAAGCACATCCTGGTTTTTTCTTTGGATACTCTCGGCGATAGTCACTCCGCTTTTGGTTACTTCAAAACGCGCCCCCGGAGACTCATTCATCTGCGCGAATACAAGTATTGTCTTGGATAAGATATCGCGGCGGGAAAGCTCATGATATAATTCGTTTCCTTCGCGGATACGTTCCCCCGCGCCCACAAACACGCATGACCCGCGGTATTTCTTAACAACGTTATGGATTATCTCCAAAGTCAAAATACTTTTCCCCAGTGCCGCCCCTCCTAATATTCCGGTCTTACTTCCCTTTACCATAGGACAGAGTAAATCAATGATTTTAATGCCGGTTTCCATAACCTCAAACTTGACTCCTCCCAATTCGCTTCCTAAATTAATCTGGGTATTGGTTTTAGGGCGGCGGATAGGAAGCATCTCCTGAGCATCGATATCCCCTTTCTGATCAAGCGGCTCGCCCCAGGCATTAATAATCCTCCCGTAGATACTTTCCCCTGAGGGAATTTTTATCGGCTCACCCGTGGGATACGCGGGGCTGCTGCGCTGAAGGTTAAAGGTAGAATTAACCGCGATACAACGGGCGATATTGCCCACAAGATACTCTACAACCTCAAGAACAATTCTTTTACCGTCAGCCGCGTACACATTAATACTATCAAACATCCCGGGGATATCTTCGGCGGAAGTGAATTTTACGTCCACTACCGGCCCCTGCACGGAAATAACATAGCCTGCTTTTTGTTTTTGTTCCATAGACTATTTTTCAGTTACTAACGGTTACCAGCGGTTACCCTCAGCCGCTTTTTATTACCCTTTTTTAAATGCAAGCCTTGCCGCGAAAAGTTCACGCATATTGCGGTCTGTGAGCTCGTGCTTCTGCCGGAAATACTGAAGCCGCAGTTGTTTATTTAACTCATCTATTTTTGTTTTACTGTTCTCAAGATGCATAAAGCGCGCGGATAGCTCCGCTAAACGCGCCAAGCCGAAAATCTCATAAAATTTATTTCCCAAAAACGTAGAGGCTATATACTCAAGAATATCGTCAACCGATGATTCTACGATTGCATCGGAAGGGGCTTTGGTTTTATCCATCCGCGAGGCAACAGGCAAGAGCATAAGGCTCTGCACTTTCTGAGAAACAATAGAAACAGGGTACGGATAGATTATCTTGAGCGCCCCCAGCCTTAAGGAAAGCACTTCATCTACCACGTAATCTCTTAACTGCCGCGCCTGCGCGAACTTCGCGTCATCCTGTATCCCTTTAAACAAGGTACAGTGAAGGCTATTTTCTTGCGCGTAGGAACGCCCCTTTTCTCCGATAATGATAAGCCGCGCCCCAAATTCCCTGGCCTCTTTTGCCGCCAGATTCATTACCTGCATGTTAAGGCCGCCCAAGAGCCCGGAATCAGAGGTCACCGCGATTATCCCCAGCGGCCGCTTTTCCGTTTTTACAAATGGCGAATGGCTCCCCGCGGCATCTATCAGGGGAAAAAGCTCATCCAAGGCAGTATATATCGCGCCAAAGGTATGGGTTCTTTTCTCTAAAACATAGTATTGAGAAACAGAGATTTTCCCCAAAGCATCGGTAAGATTATAGAGGTTACGGTTAAACTCTATGTCGTTTTTTATCAGCGCTAAGAGCCTCATGCGTCTTATGTCTGAAAGGCCTTGCCGAGGGCCTCATATAATTTTTCTATCGTCGTATCGTTTAACACTTTCGCGTTGCGCATCTCGGGAATCAAATCCGGATACCATGACTGCACTTTCGGGACAAATTCATCTTTAAATTTCCTTATATCTTGAGGGGAAAGATTATCTAAAATACCGATGCTCAAGGCAAACAAGAAGATAATCTCAGACTCCATTGAAAGCGGCTTATTCTTATCCTGGATAAGTAATTGGGTAATAGTCTTTCCCCTGCGCATCCTATCTTCCGCCTCTTTGGAAAGGCCGCTGGTACGCAGCTGGGTCATCTGTAAAAGTTCCTGATACTGGATATACTCCAGGCGCAATCTATCGCTTAAGGCCTTCATGGCCGGCCATTGCGCCTTATTACCGATACGCGAAACCGACAAGCCAAAATCGATTGCCGGCTTAATCCCCTTATTAAACAACGCGGTGCTAAAATAGGTCTGCCCATCAGTCATCGAAACAAGGTTGCTTGAAACATATCCCGTAACATCCCCCTGCAATATCTCGGCAATGGGTAAAAAAGTCATTGACCCGCCTCCTAACTCCGGCTTCAAATACCCTGCCCTCTCCACCAACTGCGAATGGATATAAAATATATCTCCCGGATATGCCTCTCTTCCCGGAGAACGCTCTAAAAGAAGCGATATCTCGCGATATGCCCAGGCATGTTTGGTAAGGTCGTCAAAGACAACCAAAACATCTTTTCCCTGGCGCATAAAATATTCACCCAGCATGCTGGCGGTATAAGGAGCTAAGTATTGCTCTCCCAACGAACACGAAGCAATGCCGCCGACAACTATCGTATACTCATAGGCGCCTCTTTCCTGTAAAAGATGCAAAATCTTCAAAAGGCTGGAATAGGTCTTACCGATGCAGCAATAAATACAAATAATATTTTTCCCTTTTTGATTCAGGATAGCATCAATGGCAACGGTGGTTTTACCGGTAAGGCGATCACCGATAAGCAGCTGGCGCTGCCCTTTGGCCATGGGGATGACCGCGTCAAGAAGCAATGTCCCCATTTCCAGGGTTTCCTTTACCGGGATACGATCCATAATCGCCGGGGCTTCGGCAAATACGGAATAATAATCATTATGGCTCACAGTGCCTCTGCCATCCATAGGTTCGCAAAGGCTGCTTACCAACCTGCCTAAAAATGCCTCACCAACCGGCAAACGCAAGAACTCCGCCCGGCTATAGACTTCATCACCAACCCGGAGCGCGCCCTTGGCATTAAGCACTAATACCTGGACATCGTGCTCATTAAAGCCAAAGACCATACCCCTTCCTCCATGCTTGAATTCTACTATCTGGCCGTTGATGCATGAGGGAAGCCCTTCAACCCTTACGATACATTCACGTACGGATTTGATCGTTCCAATCTCATGGACCGCGAACGTGGCACCTGTAGCATCGCTAGAGGCTTGACTGTTGGGCACGTACCTCCTCCTGTATCTTAAATCGCAGGCTGCCGTCAAAAACCAGGTTTCCCACGGTGATGGTTAATCCCGCGACTGTAGAGGGATCTATCTTTTCAACAAGCGTAATCTGCCGGCCTAACTTCTGGCTGACTGTTTCTTGTAAAGAGTTTCTCTGTTTAGTATCTAAAGCATACGGGGTAATGATAAATGCCGTAACACTATCATCAGGAATTTTCAGGCGGTCTAGCTGCGTAAACCCGCCGGCAAGCAACTCTTCAATCCACTTTTTATGGATTTCCTGACGCAGCCCTTCAGGTAAAACAGTCTTAAGCAGCTCTTCAGCTTTGAGAAGCGCTCGTTCATCTATTTTCCGGTTCATCTCCTTAAGCAGCGTCTGGCATGATGCTTCCGCCTGCTTGAGCATCTCATCGGCTTTGGATTGCGCGGCGTCTAAAATCTTTTGCTTTTGGTCCTGAGTTTCTTTTGTCATCTGCTCTTTTTGCGCCTGGAGGTCTTTCTGGGTGTTGACGATGATTTCCTGGCTTTTGCGGGAGGCCTCTTCATACTGTTTTTTAATTTCCTCCTCTTTTGTGGCATAGTCTGCCGCGATTTTCTCCAGATGAGAGGTCGCGCTCGTAATATTCTGGCTGAAAATCTTGCGCAAGGAAAAAACCATCACCGCGAAAATCAATGCCGCGAGTATCAGAAAAGAAATAATCAACATAGCTGCCCTCTTTTACAGTAGAATTCGGATTTCTTCACGCGCATTCAGGATTCAACTAAACAATAAAAATGCCGCGAGCATAATAATGATCGCGGCTGCCTGAGCAAAAACCAGGACGATAATCATTGCCGTAAAAATCCTTGGAGAACTGGACGGATTCCTTCCCAAGGCACTAATACTTGCCTTACCGCAGCCCCAGAATACCGCGCACGGGCCTAGAATACAAAAACTAAAGAGTATGAGTAACGCAAGGTTCCTATCCATCTATTTTAAGGAAGCTTTCCCGATTTTGCTGCAAGTATTTTTTGTACTATTTTGTTTACTAATGAATTCGGATAGATTTTTGCGCATTGGTTAAAGAGCACGAATGCAAATGGCCTATTCTTCAATAATCACCGTTGCTTTGTTAAGGTTAATGCCCGCGATGCCTCTGGTAATGGAAAACTCCTTTTCATTGTCTATGATTACTCTACCACTGATAAGGCGGCTTAGCAAGGGTTTATGATACGACAGCGCCTCAAAGACTCCCTGTTCCCCAGGCAAGATGAGGCTGCGCGCCTTTCCTTCAAATAGCACTTTCTGTGGGCTAAGTAGTATAACTTCGAGCATTCTAAAAAGTTAACGGGTTACGGTAGAAGAGCGTCATAAAGACGTATCTATCGTAACCCGTCTATTTTTTCTCATCTGGAGCACTTTTTTGTTCTTTAGTGTTATCCTCGTTTTTACCCGGGAAGGCTGAATCTTTTGCTCCTTTTATCACCTCACGGCCGGCGCGGATCTGCGCCTGCATCACAAAGAAGAATACCGCGGCAAGCATGCCTAAGAAAATAAGCACGATAATGATAATAAGCCAGGTCGTTGTCTTTGTCGGCATGCCTATTTTCAGCTTTGATTTCTCCAGCACCTCCGGAGGCACCGGCCCTGCCGACGGTTTGAGCAATTTCTCCAATTCTTCAATCTCACTTTTCATACGCTCTACGATTTCAACATTCTGCCGGTAGATACCGATATGCTGCGAACGGCTCAAGGATTCATCGGCCTGAACAAGCTTGATTTCATCGCAAGACTTAGCGATATTTTCCGCTGTTGTTTTTGCCCTGGCAGCGTGCGAAGTTTTCTCCAGGCGCCGCGCGACATCTTCTGACTGAGCCTTCAGGTCAGATAAGGTATTCTCAGGAATAATCCAGATATCTTCAACCTCAACCTTAAACACCCGCATCTCTCCGGGGGCAAGTTCTACCTCAGGATTATAGGCGTAGTAGAGGGACTTATCCATATCATACTCTATCTTTAGGCCCGTTGCCTCAAGGATATCCTTAGGCTTTACCTCCAGAGGCAAATAACTCTTTATTTCTATTTTTTGCTTCTTGACTTTTGATGGATTTACGGCAACCAGCCGGAAAATAACGCTTCCCGGAGAAAGCGACATCGATATAAAAGGCTCCTCGGTTCCTCCAAGCTTCTTCTCCATAATCTCAAGCATGATACCGCCTGCCGCGCCAATTTCATCGGTTTTGGTGCGAATCTCTTTTATCGTCGGAGAACCGCTTAAGGCCTTCTCAAAAATAGTGCCCATATCATAGCCTTGTTCACCCACCAATGTCTGAAGGCGCGTCGATATATCCGTAACCGCTTCATTTAATTTTGCCGCGGGGCCTTCCCTAGCAATTGCTGCTGGTAATTCCTCAACTGAATTCTGTAAATTTTTAAGAGCAAGGGCGATATTCATTTGCTCACCGGAGCTCATCATCGCTTCAACTGCCTTAATGGCATCCAGGGCCTTCTTGGCGGCGCGTTCGGCTTCAGGAGCTGCCGCGGCAAGCCCGGCTACCGTAGTAATAGACATTGACTCGACGACCCCGCTCCCGGCAACCATACCGCTGGTAACCTGTTCAGTTACCACATAGGTATAGGCCTTCCCGGGGCTAAAACGGGAATCCGCCTCAAATTCATATTCGTATAAGCCGAGAGTAGTTTCAGTTAAAAACTGATCTTTTAGAATAGCTTTGTTATCCCAACTATAAATTGTCAATAACGGCAATAAGTTTGCTTCACCTTGACAGGTTAAGGTTATCTTATCTCCAAGAAGCGCAGGGTTAGGAGATACCGAGGCAGACCATGAATATTTCTTGGCGGTAGCCTCAAGCTTCGCGGATGCGCTTAACGCCTGTTCAGAGGCATTAATCGTCTGATTAGCACCCGCCTGTAAATCCGCGATTGCCGCGTAGGTGCGGTTTTCAAAACTTGAGAGGGTTTGATTAACTGACGTCTGCATTTCCGCGGTTTTATTTTCAATAATACCTATCTGCTGATCCATCTTGGTTTCAATAAGCTGAGTCTGATTTGATAATTCAAGGGTCATATTAGCCTGCATCGCCGAAATAGGCATATCTATTCTTTCGGAAATAAGGCTGGTTGCGTTATAGAGAGAAGTAATAGGCGCGAGGTTAATAGAGAATGGAGTCCTGAATTTCCCCCCTAAGCTTGTTTCTATCTGGGTAATGGCGTTATAGGAAAGAGTCTTATTTAAACCCGTTGATGCCCAGTCAATGCTAAAGAACCCGGCGCTGGAAACGCTTGTGGTGTTTAACTCTTTAAGAAGCGTCCCCGCGGCATTGTAGACTTCAATTGAGCAATTGCTGGCAATGGTGTTAAATGTCCCATTTGCGTCACGGCTGCCGGCAATAGAACCATCCCGCACCAAATAGCTCTTAAACGATAATTTATCAGTCCCCGTATCATAGACAAAATCAGTGCTTGCCTCCCATACGTGGACAACCTTTGACTCAAGGTAAATAGTAATACTTTGATCCTGATCTGCCAAATATTTGTAATTACTATCGCCATAATCCTTATGAGTCCAAGCCGCCTCCCAGTTACCATACGGGGCCTTATGGGTTGTGGGAGAAGATAATCCTGACTGCATCCATCCCGAACTATCGTTTACGCTAAGGCCGCCGGTAATAGGCAAGCTACTTAAGAAATCCCGCAAATTCCAGGTTATATTGTAGTAATCCATAGTAAACGCCGCAGAATCAGCGTAGATAGAAGAATCATTGGCATCAATAACCCTTACCCTTACCGAGATAGGAAGCGACGTTGCGTTAATACCGTATACCTGCACTGGATCAGGGATCTTCCACGTATAATTATTTGAGCCTGAAGCACTGCTTAAGTTACTTATTGATATATTGCTGGTAGTAAAATTATCGCGAGAGTAAAGTATATTCACTGTTCCCACGGAACCCACAGTATTCCATGAAACAGTCCTATTTTCATTCGTTACCCATCGCTCAGTTCCGCCAGGAGAACTTACGTTGAAATTACCGCGGATCTTGAAACCGCTGTCTGAGGTATCATTCACGCTTGCATCGTAAGGATCTCCTATTTTAATATACGCGGTAAAATTAGGAGTAATCACATCAGGAACTATCCAGGGGTAACTACCTGTGTTATTCACAATTCCGTCGGTGGTATTGTTCCAGGTATCAGTAATGTTATACCACGGCCCGCCTAAACCATTGACAGAATAACTAATTTTAGCTTCTGTGATAGAACTTCCGGTAGGCACCCAGGTGATATTCTGAGTTGTCCCTACAATCCAGGCTTGAGCGCCATTGGGCGCGGTAACATTAAACGAACCAATCAAACTGAAATTACCCGCGGAATCAGCGTAGACGTTAGAATCATTATAATCACTAACCCGTATCTTGGCGTAGGCTGTGGCATTATCCGGGACTAACCACGTATAGTTAGTCTGGCCGTTACCCACATTACTGCTGTAATCGCCGTTTATCACATAGGGGCTTGAGGCGGTATAGTTAAACCGCGTATCGTTATTGCCTATTGAAGAATATGCCACAATTCTCACCCTGCTGATATTTCCGCCTGTATCCCATTGTAACGTCGCGTTATACCCGATAGGAAGCCTTTCTCCATCAGCAGGCGAGGTAACATTAAAGGATCCGCGCACCTTAAAATAATTCTCCGAGACACTATAGGCATCTGTGGTATCATTGACATCGCTCACCTTTACCCGCACAGTGTCTGAAATCAAATCAGGAATTATCCATGAATAATTTCCGTCATTAGTTGTTGAGCCGTTAATTACCGTTGAGGTGTTAAAATCATCTTTGGAAATTTCCAGCTTTACTTCGGGAACAGTCCCTGACCTATCCCAAGTAATATTAAAATTATCATTTACAGTAAAGGTTTGGTTGCTTTCGGGATAGGTAATATTGAGATACCCCATAATCTTTGAGTTAAAGGGAGATTCAGCGGAGATGTCCGAACGCCCGGCGTCAGCATCCTGGACCTTAACCTTAAACCCTGAGGTTATGGTATCATTCACCGACCAATTATAGACTCTTGTCGCGTTCACCGCTCCGGCATTGCTGGCATTGGAATCAATCAAATACGTGTAATTTTGCCCGCTGTTTATGGAATAATACAACTTCACATTCGGGGCATTGGCGCTGGTAGAGTTCCACTTTATCTGATGAATTCTGCCCACCTGCCATTTATCAGCAGTTGAACTATAGGGAGCAACCACCTCATAACCAGGGACGATTCTAAACACATCGGAATCATTATACGCTGATTCGTCTGCCGGATACGCCACCCTTACTTTAATACTGTTAGTCAGCACATCCGGCACAGGCCATGTATAGCTTCCGTTATTAGTGGCATTTCCCTGGATAAGGACAGTTCCGTTACCGCCGGTAAAGTTATTGGTTGAATAATAGATATTCACATATGAATTCCAGCCATAGCTGTTCCAGGTAATATCAGTATCCCTGCTCGCGTTTACTTTCTGATTTAATGTTGGCGTGGCAATAATAAATCTCGGAATTATGCTGAATACCGGGGAAATATTAAACACGGTGGCAGGGTCCGATGTATCCGCGACCTTAATAGTAGCATTGGTAGAAAGTACGCCCGCGGTGTTAGGAATAAGCCAATTATACCCAACGCCTCCGGAGCTTCCGTCAGCATAATCAATAAAGGTATAATTCTGGCCATTGGTTGAATAGCTGATACTAACATTAGAAATAGAACCTTGCCTTGTCCACTGTATCGGATAGGTCTTATTCACCTCCCACTTTGCCCCTTCAGGCGGCGAAGGGGTAACCAAAAGGCTTCCCACGATTTTTATCTGAGGAGATATGATAGGCGCGATATTTACGGTATCGGCGTTACGGGTCAGCTTTATCTTTATATTTGACGATAAATCATCCGGGACATACCACTGGAAATACCCTTGAGAGGCATCCACGCTATCGGCGCTTTGATTTAACACATTGTAGATACTCTGGTAGGCGCCGTCATTTTTACTGTATTGTATCTTTACGGTATCCGTCGGCGTATACACGCCTGTTTTTGTCCAAGTAACGTTGTAGGTATTATTGACGAGCAGGCCTTGCCCCGTGGTATTAGGAGCAGTCAAATTATACGCGCCCTTAATAAGGAAAGTATTATTTGAGGTATCATTAACTGAAGGCTCAGTGACATCGGTAATTTTTATTAACGCCTGCTTTGTTGAACGCACCGCGGAATCAGGAATGGTCCAATTGCTAAAGGCTCCTGCTGAGGCATCTGTGGAATTAGTAACCTCATACCAGTCCGTTCCCATATTAGGGGAATACTCTATCTTTATATTCGCGATTGACCCTGTCCTCTGCCATTGAATAGGAGTAGACGTCGGTTGAGTCCCCGAGGTCCATTCTTCAGTGCCAGCGGTAGGGCTTATAACTTCCAGTTTACCTTTAATTTTAAACGGATCGGTAGAAACACTGTAGACTTCACTTTGCCTTAAAGAATCGGAAACCCTAATCTTGGCATTAGCCGAAATCTTATCTCCTACAGGAGAATAATTATAGACCTGCAGTTCTCCGCTTAAGCCCGCGTCTACCGTATCAATATACCAGGTCTGATTTTCATCGCTAAAGCCGTTTGTAGAGCCTTCAATTTTCACAAAAGAGAAATTTCCTGTCGGCGTCCACTGAATTTGCTTACTTGAACCGACTACCCAATCAGTTTCCGTCAGGTTAGGCTTCACAATCCTTACTTTACCGATAATCCTAAAATCATTACTAGAATAATTAACGACATTGGGATTACTCGTATCTCCAACCCTTACGCGTATAGTATTTAAAATAGCGTCAGGGACTGTCCATGTATAGACAGAAGGAGCCGCGGACAAATTAGAGATAATTGAAGTCCAAGGAGGATTAAGGCCGTCAGTAGAATAAGAAAGGTTCACATACTGAATTGCCCCGTAAGGAGTCCAGGTAATATTATACCCTTCATTAACCTTAAGGGTGATATTCGCGTCAGAAGGAGTATTCACCACCAACCTCCCTCTTACTTCAAAGGGTGAATCGGAAATATCAAAAACATTGCTCGGATCGCTTGAATCCTGTATTTTAATCTTTCCTTGTGCCGCCAGAGTAGTTGCGTTGCCTATCGTCCACTGCCAGCTCAAATTGCTTGCGGCAAGCCCTGAAGCAAGCGTTACGTTATAATAGCTGCCGTTGTCATAAGAATACTTAATATCTACAGTCGAGATATTTCCCTGCTTTGTCCATGTAATATTCTCTGTGGTGCCTACACCCCATATTTGCCCTCCGTTAGGCGCGGCCACGGAAATATTACCTCGTATCGGAAAATAATCCGTTCCTTCATTGGTAGTATTCAGGTTATTCGGATCATAAATACGCACCTTGGCATAATTCGACAATATAGTTCCCGGCACCGATGACCAAAAGTATGTCCCTAAGTTCGGCACTGTCGCGTTCGGATCTGAGGCATTGGCTGCATTTATCCATGAAGAAGTATCATTCGTGCGGTATTCTATAATCACATTATCTACCCCATTTCCCTTTTTATTCCAGGTAATATTATATGGCTCCTCAGCGATTACAGGAACACCACTTTCAGGAGCTGTGATATCTAAATAAGCCATAACCGCAAAGGTCGCGTTTGAGGTATCATTGACCACCGAGGGATTCGAGGTATCCTCTACTTTAACTAACGCCACATTAGATACCAGGCTGGTATTGCTTATACTCCAATTCACGCCTCCATCGCTTGCCGGCACCGCGCTGCCTATCGGGGTCCAATTCGTCCCGTTATTAAGAGAATAATATGACTGCACTGAGCTTACCTGCGTGGCACTCCATGATATCCACTGCGTAGAGCCTGCCGCCCAATTCTCATTGCCATTAGGCGTCAACGCCTTTAAACTACCCACAATATTGAAAATATAAGAATCATCGGTGATATTGGCATTGGTAGTATCATACACCTTAATAAGCGCGCTGGATGTTTTTACAGCGGGAACCAGCGGCCAGGTATAATTTGTCCCGTATGCTACCGGCACGCTCGTCTCTATAGTTGTCCAGTTTACACCGCCGTCAAGGGCATATTGGATATTTACCGATGATATCTGGCTGCCTGTATACGTCCAGCGTATCGGTGTAATAGTAGAACTCACCACAACATTTTGCCCGCTTACCGGTTGAGTGACATTAATAATCGGCCGTATAGAAAAAGTAGCGTTTGAAGTATCGGAAACGTCAGAAAACGCGGTCCTATTGTCGGAAACCTTAATTAAACACTGTTCACTCTTTAAATCCGGAACAGGTGTCCAGTTATAGATATTAGCGCCGTCAACACCGCTATAGGTATTGGTAAGCACCGTCCAATTGCCGCCGCTATCGGTAGAATATTCTATCTTTACCGGCGTGACTGTTCCTGCCGCGGTCCATTTAATCTGCCTATTAGTATCATTAACATACCAAACCTCATTGCCATTTGGCTCAGTTACAGCAATACTTCCTTTTACTCTAAAGGTCGCGTTTGACGTATCGCTTACGTTGATAGTGCTTGAGGCGTTCGTCGCTACCTTTATCATCGCCGTATCCCCAATATCATCAGGCACCGGCGTCCAATTCCAGCTCTGGCTCACGTTATCCGCTCCCGCTGACGCGCTGCCTATCAACGTCCAATTCCCGCCGGAATCATTAGAGTAGTAGATGTTCACGCTCCCAGGGTAACTGCCTGTCGGTGTCCAGTTGACCGGCTGCGTACTTCCTTTTACAAAACCTTCGTTGCCGTTTGGATACGTCACCAGCATGCTCCCTTTAATCGCGAAGGCGTTGGTTGAGCTATCATTGACCGCGGCATTGGTCGAATCTCTAACCTTTACCTTCAAATTAGTTCCTATCGCGTCAGGAATAACCCAATCCACATACGGGCTTGCGACTGCGCTAAGATTATTCACAATTGTATTCGTAAAGCTTGCCCCGTCTGTCGCGTAGAGTAAATTGACAGTAGCAATACCGCCGGCCTTGGTCCAGTTAATGTTATAGGTAGCCTGTCTGTCATAGGTCAACACTATCCCGCTGGCGTCCGGCTGGGTGATGTTCAGCGCGCCCCTTACTTCAAAGGTTGAGTTGCTTGTGTCATAGACGTTCGCCGGGTTGCTGGAGTCGGTAATGTTGATGATTGCCGTCGCGCTGGTGTTAGTGCTCTCGGTTATGTTCCAGTCCCAAGTCAGGTTGCTTGCTGTTACCC
>Ga0154573_125_pt1 | contig 128870 bp, 121 predicted proteins | sample RifGroF2_FD_116002 | JGI IMG/M metagenome (GOLD analysis project Ga0154573, IMG submission 116002) | Omnitrophica WOR_2 bacterium GWF2_43_52 | reverse complement strand
GCACAAACCTATTATAACCGCTTTCTTGAGGAGCCACCTATTTTTTTGTTATCTCACATACTATCAGACCTTGAATTGTGAAATGATATTCTCTATATCCGTGGCTACCCCTTTATGCTCTTTAATCAACCTTTCTGCCTCTTTCGCTATTTTGCTCACCGCTGAGTAGGTTATTTCAAACTTAACGCCTATTTGTTCATTCGTTAAGCCTGTATACTTCTTCAACAAATATACCGCTATCTGTTTAGCCAACAATGGACGTCTTTTTGCCTTAATGATTGTTTCTATACTAATCTTATAATAAGAGGCAACTTTATCCAGTATGAGCTCTGCATCTATGCCACAAGCTATCCTCTTATATGAAAACTCTGTATCTTTATATATTCCTTTCATTGCTTTGAGCGTATCCTTTACAAACCCTGCCTTCCCCAGGATAAAACCGGCATAGAGGTTCTCAAACGGGCTCTTCTTCACCTGTAGTCCTTTTAACACAAATTCCTTATACTGCGACTTTGACATACCAATGTACCTAAAGGCCTCAGCCGTATCAACAAGGCTTGCACTGGTTCCCTTCAAATAGTCATTATAGCTTGACCATCTGAACTCTTCAGGGCTCTCAACAATCTTTGCCCGTACAGGGTTAAGATGAATGTAGCGCGTCAACTCCAGAAGATAGCTGTCCTTATCAACTACTATGGATTTAAACCGGCCTTGAAATAGATGGCCGCAGCGCTTACGCTTCAGATTGTAATATACGGTGTAGGCGGTATTGATAGATTGCATTATGCGGGATATATTGGGCTGGGTGGTTTCTAGCAATAAATGGTAATGGTTACCCTGACCTTACCCCCTAAAACAGTACCACTTGTAATTTGACAACCAGCATGGTAAAACAACTAACAAGGGGGTGTGCTATGAGAGGCAAGCGTTTCACAGAAGAGCAGATCATTGGCATCTTGAAGGAGCTTGAGGTAGGTATAAAAGCCGAAGACTTAGGCCGTAAACATGGTGTAAGCAATACCACCATTTATAACTGGAAGGCTAAATTCGGCGGACTTACGGTGAGCGAAGCAAGAAGGCTTAGGGTATTAGAAGATGAAAACAGCCGCCTGAAACATATTGTTGCTGACCAGACGCTTGATATTCAGGCACTTAAGGCGGTGGTTTCAAAAAACTTCTAAAGCCCAAGGTAAAACGAGAGGCTATCATGTATCTCATCGAATATTTTGGGCTGGCCTTAAGAAGGGCATGCAGGCTAATAGGTCTATCCAGGACGAGTTTCAGATATAAGGCTAGAGAGAAGCCGGATGAAGCAATTATCCACGCAAGGTTAAAAGAACACGCTCAGAAGCGCAAGCGCTTCGGCTGTCCAAGGCTTCATGTGCTCTTAAGGAGAGATGGTTTCGTCATTAACCATAAAAGGACGGAACGTATCTATAAGGAAGAAGGTTTATTGCTTCGTATCCGTCGTAGAAAAAAGATGGCATCGGCCCTAAGGACAGAGGTCCCTCGGCCTACGCATACAAACCATATCTGGAGCATGGATTTTATGAAGGACGCGCTTTCCAGCGGCCGTAAGCTTAAAGTGCTGCCGATTATTGATGAATATACCAAAAAGTGTTTTCGGATAGAAACAGATACATCAATTACAGGCGTAAGAGTGGTAAGGGTATTAAACGAAATAGCCCCGGAAGAAGGGCTGCCTGAGATTATTATAATCGACAACGGCCCTGAATTTATTGGTAAAGCCCTTGATGAATGGGCGTATAGGCGCGGGGTAAAGCTTTTTTTCATTACTCCGGGTAAGCCGGTTGAAAATATGTACATGGAGAGCTTTAACGGAAAACTAAGGGATGAGTGTTTAAACTTGCACTATTTTATAAGCTTGGATCATGCACGGAAGGTTATTGAGGAGTGGCGCGTAGATTATAATACTGAGAGACCACATAGTTCGCTTGATAATTTAACGCCGGAAGAGTTTATATGCAAGCTTAAGGAAGAAATGCCCACGGCTGTAGCTGTGGATAACCTATCAATTAACGCTGGAATGCCCAATTCCTAATGGTACAATAAACGGGGTAAGGTCAACCCATGAGGCAATAGGCGTACAGGAAAAACTCAAACTTGTCTTTGGCTGCCTTAAGGTATTCTAGGAATTTTCGGTAGTCGGCTTCGCTCAAGAAGATTTTCTTCCTATCGTCACCGCGAGAGGTAATGTGATAGAGCAGGCCTTCGGCTTGTAATCTATAAGGGCGAAACATACGGGCATTGTATGCGGTTACGAACTCTTTGTCAATCTATTTCACATTTCAAGGTCTGACCCCTTCGCACTTCTTGACTAATGGGGAGCATTACATAAGTTTACAAGTTAACAACGTCCCCTACTCGTTGATTACTCCCTTATTATTCGTTTAGAAAAAGGGTAGATCCTCAGTTTAACATGTTTATTGGGACAAATTCGGAAATCATATCCCATTTTACCTTCAAATTTATTTTCGCCGGTTTTTATCCATACAACTAAATGTTTTTTAAAAAGCATATCAAAGCATGAACAATTAGTTATATTTAGAGTAAAACTCCCATCTTCTTTCGTATTCAAATAACCTTGTTCTTCGTATCCGAATAAAGACAAACTTCCCTCAACCCCCTTTCCTTCTTCATCAAGCAATACCCCTGAAATGGTAAAATTAATTTTCATTCTTTCTACGTTGCTAATACATTAATTCTCGCTTAGCTGTATTTACTAACATCTGGTCAATGACTGCATAATTAGTTGTTCCTTGAGCCTGCGTAGAAGGATAAGCAATAAGCTGTTTTCCTGTTACAGTAGCAAATAATCTAACGCCAAAATTAAAAATTTTTGATTCTGATGTTTTGCTTACAGTCAGAATTTTTGAAGATTCAACGTTAAGTTGGAACTTGTAAAGATGCGATTGATTAGTACTTTCTGCTACTGCACCAGCTTGAGTATTATTCATATATAAGGCAGGCCCATATCTATTGCCATATTAAAACCACCGAATATGTCCCCACCTGCATGATACCCTACTATTTCAACGACTAGACCCTTGGTTCTACCCCGAGGCGATCCAAAAGAAATAGATTTTGAATGCGATTTTGCTGATGAATAAAGCGCGATTGCAGCAATAGAAACTATCGTAAGAGGGACAGAAACTTCTGCGGTAGCACCATAAGTAATACCCCCTGCAATAAGACCAAACTCTATTCCGGGAGAAGAAGACCCTTCTAGCGAAAAACTTTGAATGTATTGTTGTGAATATGTAGGTGCTTCAACTTGACTTGTTGATACTGTCTCCGCAACTTCCGGTGTTGTTGTTGACACTGATGTGATATTATGATAACTCCAAATATAATTATTGTTACTGGAAGATTGTCCTCCTCTCGGACCCGTATCAAACCTAAATGCTGCCTGCGTGCTGACGCTTATATCCCACTCTGCACCTGTGGCTTTTTCTAAACCACGTTCTGCCTGTCTAAACCATCTACTGATCTCTTCGAAAATGTTTTTTAACCAATTATGTCCGGTCGGGTCGATATAGTTAATCGGATTGTTTCTACAGTAGGCGTATCGATTGAAACTCTGCGAGTCATAGGGCGCTTGGACGATGGTGTCTGCTGTTATAAAGCGGCCGATCTCGGGATCGTAGTACCTCGCTCCGTAGAAGTAGAGGCCGGTCGAGTCTAGTTCTTTGCCGGTGAACTTATGATGGATGAGTGACGAAGGACGTGAGACGTCGGAAACAGCAGTGGTGCCGTAGGGAGTATACTCATAATGCTCAACCTGAGCGCCGCTTGCGTCGCTAATAATACTGCTTGAGCCTAAATGGTCGGAATGATAGTATGAGACGTCCGTCGTCTGACTTCCCCCGTCCTTCGTAACCGTGCAAACTCTATTTGCTCCGCTGAAAATGTGCTTACGGATTGTGCCGTCGGAGTCTACTTCATAGAGTGAGCCGATATAGGTGGTAGAACTTATCGTCCCACTTCCATCGTCTTTCGTCTTTCGGACTCTGCCCCCGTCCCCATCATACAGATAGCTTTCAGTCAACTGTCCACTGTCAACAGAAGTGAGGCGGTTTTCAAGGTCATATTCCATCGTCTTATTCTTGCCGCTTACCGTATTGCCGTTGGCGTCGTATTGGTAGGTGTAGCCGCCGGCACTGGTTACGGCGTGGGGGCGAGTTGAACCGTTTCCACCATAGCTCATTACTCCGACGTCTGACTTGTAAATCATATTGCCTATGGAGTCGTATTGGTAGCTAAAGGTGGTGTAGCCGCCGTTAGGATCAGGAACATTCTGCGCTTGGGTGAGGCGGTCTAAATCATCGTAGGTATAGCTTCGGATATTGCTTCTTAGGTTGTCGGTTAAGGTTGAAACGTTGCCATTCTTGTCAAAGATGTAATTTAGGTCTTGTAAATTCGTCCCTCGTCCTTCGTCCCTCGTAAGAATTCTTGACAACCTCAGGTCTTGGCCATAGGTGTAGGTGGTGCTTGTGCCGTTACCGTAGCTCGTGGCCCTCATTTGGCCTTGGGCGTTGTAGGTGATGCTATTGACGTAATTAGTTATTACCGGGCCATTACTTGTGTATACGCGCTCAAGGAGCCCTGAGTTTGTGTCGTAGCTATAGTTGACTGCGGTGTTATCCGGATAGGTGAGTTTGGTGAGGCGGTCTAAGGCATCGTATTCGCGTTGGATAGTATAACCGATTTCACCTCCGAGGATTCCTTCGGCAACCTCGGAGGTGTTGACGGTTTTGATAGATTTGGTTTCCCGGCCTAGGGTGTCGTAGAAGAATTCGGTTGAGCCGCTTTGGTCGGTGACTTTAGAGAGCCTGCCGATGCAGTTGGATTTGGTGGAGTCGTCGTAGAGGTAAGTAACTAAGGTTTGCGAGTTAGCGAGTTTGCGGGTTAACCGGTTAAGCTCATCATATTCAAACTCTAAGGTTTGGCTTTTGGCGTCGGTTTGTTTCTTTAGGTTGCCTAAGAGGTCATACTCATAGCTCCAGGTACCCATATCCGGGTCTATCATCTTGAGCTTCCTGCCGATTGAGTCGTAGGTGAGCTGGGTGACGTTACCCTGATTATCAGTAGTCTTTAGCAGGTTGCCCTGGGTGTCATATTCGTAGTAGGTGTGGAATACGCCGTCGGTTCCGGCATATTCAATTACCTCAATTATATTGCCGTAGACATCTTTTTTAGTTCCTTTGCGGTGGCCTTTAGGGTCTGTTGTCTCTACCTGTAAGGGGCTGATGTAATTGATAGAGCTTTCTGTGTCTTTTGTTGTGCCGGTGAAATCGGCAATGGTCTTTTTGATTCTTCCTCTAATATCGTATTCATATTTTACGTAAGCAATATTACTTGAAGCCTCATCAATATAATGGGCAAGGGACTCTCGCTCTACCATGCCTCGATTGTTGTAATATACCTCACTTGAAACTTGTCTTGCTGTTGCTCCGTCTTCGCCTACTGATACGCTCTTATACTTCCTGCCTAAGCCGTCAATATACTCGGTACTTGAGAAGTTCAGGGCATTGGTGGATATCTTGGTGTTAAAATCTGGATAACTGTAGGTGGCTTTGGTTTGGGCATTCGCCAATACTTTAGTGACCCTGCCAAGTGAGTCATACTCTGACTCGGCTACTATGCCATTGGCATCGGTGGTAGACTTAACTACCCCGAACTTTGGCTCGTAGGTATATCTTACAAATTGGCCGAGTGAATTAGTGATTTTTTGCGGGTAGGTGTAATAAGTAGTTTCGTAATCAGTGGTAACGGTTTTTTCTAAGGCATTGGTGGTTGAGATAAGGTTGCCGAAAGAGTCGTAAGAATAGACGGACGAGGGAAGATTGACGATAGACGTTAGAGGATCAAAAATCCAAACTGTGTCTTTAATGAGATTGCCTTTATCATCATACTCAAAGTTCTTCTTGGAGACGGTAGCGCCGTCTTTGTCCTTAAGTTCTACTTCTTTGGGGCGGTTGTAGCCTACGGTATAGGCCTGATTGTAACTGGTAATACTTGACTTCTCATCGCCGGTCTTTGAGGTGTCCCCTTCGTCTTTACCCTCTAAGAGATTGCCGATATTGTCATAGCTGAAGCTGCTTCGGGTCGTGATGCTGGTTTCGTTTTCTTCCCAGACAGTACTCTCGGTTTGGGTAAGCGCGGGGAATCCTAAGATATTCTCCTCTGGCCCTGATTTCCTCACCTCGTAGGTGTTGAAGCTTTGGCTTATCTTTTTACCGTTACCGTCGTAGGAAATTATCTTTTCTATCTGTCCCTTTAGCGCGCCGTCTTGACCGCTTCTGCCCTGATAAAAATAAGTCTGGGAATAATTATTGGTAATGGGGTCGGTGGCTTTGACTGTTTTAAAGCCTCTGAATTCGCGCTCTGTAGAATCAAAATAGCCTCCGGAGTAGTTAAAATTCTGGGTGTAGCTTTCCTCGGCTTCAGTTGAGGGCTTAGAGTCTATTACCTTGACTGATTGGGTGACATACACAGGAAAGGGCAGTTCGCTGTTATCTGAAGCCGAGGCGTAGGTATAGCTGATTTGGGTTTTTCCGCCGATACTGTTATCTACTTCAGTCAAAAGGTCCGCGGGTTTGGTAGAGCTGTTGAGCCTGGTTGTCCAGCGGTCTATACCTATCTTATCCCGGTCAAAGATTGCGGCGTCGGTAATCCCGTTACCGTCAAAGTCGCCTGTAGTGGCAGAGTCATCGCTACTCTGGCCAAAATTGCTTAGCCATGTGCCCTGTCCCTTAAACCCTGTACCGGTTGAGATGGCATAATCCCAGGTATAGCTGGTCTTATCCCAATAGCCAATATCGGTGAGGCCGTCGTTGTTAAAGTCTGATAAAAGCGGGTCTTTGTCTGTGGCATAGCCGCTTATCCAGCTTGACTCATCTACAAATGCCTTGGAATTGGAAAAGGCTACTTTAAATTCGCCGGTTGTCTTTTTAAACAGGCACAGGTCGGATAAGGAATCAGCGTTAAAGTCGCCGCTCATCGCGATATAGCCTGTATCACTTGTGTTACTTAGCCAGGTGTTAAAACTGCCAAAGCCGCTGCCTGTGCCTAAGGCAACGCGTACTTCGCCAGCGTCTCTGTTATACAGGGCGATGTCGGTATATTTATCGGCATTGAAGTTAGCGGTGAATAATTGCCAGGCGCTTGAGACAAAGCTTACGCTAAGCCAAGTGCCGCCTGATGAAAAGCCTGTGCCGGTTGAGGTGGCTATCTTGAGTTCGCCGGTTGAGCTATTATAAATACCTATATCCGTCTTGGCATCGCCGTTAAAGTCGCCGCCGATTGGCTGCCAGTCACGGGTGGTGCCAAAGTTAGTCAGCCAGTCTACTGCCGCGGTGAAACTGCCTTTATCTGAAATGGCTACTTCCCAGGTGCCGGTGTCTGAATTATGCAGGCCAATGTCGGTGAGTGCGTCGCCGTTAAAGTCGCCCATTACCGGGTTGATTGCTTCTTTGTTAGTATTGGGGTCTACGACGTCTACGTTTACGCTGTCTGTCGCGCTTAGCCCGCCTGAGTCGGTAACGGTCGCGCTTACGGTATGGTCGCCGATAGTTGAAAATGATGTTGTCGTGGTATAGCTCGCGCTTAAACTTCCTGAGGCTATCACTGTGCCGTCTTTCTTTAGGCTAAAGCTGAGCGTATCGCCATCAAAATCTGTGCCGGTTAAGGTGATACTGGTTTCCTCATTAGGGTTTACGGTGTATTTACTTAAGGTTAAGCTCGCGCTGGGGGCGCGATTGGTGTTGTTAATGGTAACAGATACGCTTTGAGATACTGTGTCTATGCCGTCAGAGGCAATGACGGTGACGCTGTAGCTTCCGGCATCGTCATAATCCGTGAGCCATTTGCCGCTTGAGTCAAATGGTGATGAGTAATAATAGCTGATTGAGTCGTTATCGGCGTCTGTGGCCTGCGGGGTAATGACTACCAGCTCGCCTTCGTTCTTGGTGATTGCGGCTATCGCGCTTAATACCGGGGGGTTATTGGTATTACCCACATTGACTACGACATCTTCTGTGTCGCTCAGTGTGGCGGGGTCTTTAACCGTTACGTTAACGCTGTAATGGCCTTTGGAGCTTGCGGCGGTCTGCCAGGTGGCTTCACTATACCAATAGCCGCCTTCCTGCCAAGTGCGGGTTTGGGTAAAAAAACTGCTGTAGCTAAAGCTTAAAGTATCGCCATCAGGGTCATAGGCCTTTACCTTCATTGTTACCACATTGCCTTCCTGGATTGAGGCAGGGCTAAGCTCTACGCCGGCTATCACCGGCTTGTCGTTTAGTGTAGGGTTAATTACCTGTAGCGGCACTTCGTTGCTCTGGCAGGTGTTGCCTTCGCTGTCGGTCGCGTAAAAGTATACCTTCTCTACCCCTGTCCAGCCGGTTGCTTGAGAAAAGCTGACTTGGTGGGTGTTGGAATCTATTGAGACGGTTATCTGGGAGTTCCCGCTTACGCTGTAGCTGAGGCTGTCAGTTTCAGAACTAAAGTAATCGTCTAAATCAAAGGCATTGCTTTTAGTTGTGTTGAGCTGCCAGTTTTGGTAGGGGATGTCTTGGGTTAGCGCTGGCGGATTCGTCTGCAATATGGGGATAATGCCGGCTTGGAGCACATAGCTTGCGCTTGTGGCCTTGCCTGTTATTGGCTCGCCGATTGCGTCTTGCCAAAGCTGAGTTGAGCTGGCGCTGCGGCTCTTACTGCCTTCGTTTAGAGCGCCGGCGCTGAGCTTATAACTTGCGCTTGCGGCACTAAAGGCAAGGGCGTCGCGCGCTGGGCCAAAGGTTAGCACGTGCAGCACGATCAGACTGCCTGCAATCAGGCGCTCTATCAGATTATAGCGGCTTTTCTTCATGGAATAATCAATTGTTTGTAAGCCTGTTAACGGGTTAGCCAGTAAGCGAGTTAACCGGTAAGCGGGTTTTTCCAGTGAACCCGTTTACCCACTTACCCGTTAACCCATGCACTCCTTAACCCGCTACCTCACGCACGTTTCTCTTCACGCTTGACACCCACATATAAATGTGTTACCTTTATTCATAGAGGTGATTCCTCATGGTAAAATCTAATGCCGAAAGGATATACAAAATGCATACTCTCAAAGTCAGAACTGATGGAACAATTGCCTTACCCCGATCCATATTTAAGCCTCAAGATAAACTTTCCTTTATTCAGGAAGGAGATACCCTTATTCTAAAACGGCTTACCCCTGCCCGCATCTCAGAAATAGCCAAAAGAGCCAAAGGCAAAGCCCTGCCCCTCAAAGAAATTGTTAATGAAATACACCGCTTTCGCAAAGAGAAAAAAGCTTCATGCGCATAGTAGCTGATGTAAATGTCCTAATCTCAGGATTACTTTGGTTAGGGCCATCGCATACCATACTGCAATTAGCAGAAGAACAAAAACTCAGTCTTTGCCTTAGCCCAAGCATTTCTGATGAATTATGCCAAGTCTTGGATAGGCAAAAATTCCTTAAGCGTATCAGAATGTGCGGCAGTTCCTCAGAAGAACTAATTGCCGGCTTATACAAATTCACCATTCTTTTCCCAGATAAAGATATCCCCAATGTGGTAAAAGATGACCCGGATGATAACAAAATCATTTCCTGCGCTATAGCTTGTGACGCGCAATACATAGTTACCGGCGACCCCCATCTTCTCAATGTTAAGCGATACGGCACTATCACTATCGTCACCCCTAGAAAATTCCTTACAATTTTATACCACCCATAATCAACAAGCTCATCAAAGCCTCATTTTAGCCAGTGAACGGGTTCACCACTGAACCCGCTTACTCGTTAACCCGCGCACACACCACTCCATCCTTGACACCCGCATATAAATTTGTTACCTTTATACGTAGAAGTGATAAAAATGAATATTCGGAAATCTTTACAGCAATTGGAAAAAATCCGTCGTTTGATGTCTAAAGCCCGCTCTCCTTACAAAAATATGACTAAACAGCAAATAATAGATGAAATCCGCAAGAATAGACAGAAACTTTGGGAGGAAAAACTTGCCGTTTAAAATCTGTAATGCCGAAACCTGCCTCAAACTCATAAAAACCTCTCCCAAAAGAAATAAATAGAACCCGTCCCATTTTTTCACTCAGCAAATATTACCTTCCCTTCTTCATCAAGAAGCCGTTTGGTATTTATCTCGAACACTGCCTTATTGAAATGCCGTATTTCCACTACACGGTTGTCATTATATAAGGTAACATTAACATCCTCTAGGTTGAATACCTTTATCATGGCTGTGTTGAAAAAACCTATCCTTTTATTTCCCACACTCGCCCAACCCGCTTCTATCGAGTATACCTTTTTACCTTTTGCTATCTTCTCTAAATGCAGTCCTTCAATTACCGCCTCATCTGCCAAGGTAGAAAATGCCGTACTCAAAGCTAAAAGCAAGCCTAATAAAAACATATAAGAAAATTTTCTGATGCTCAAACTTCTTGTCATATAATTCACTTAAAACTCCTTATCTATTACTCCGCCAAAAGTCTGGTCAGGCAATAATCCTTCTACCTGGTGATTCTCCTCATCAAAAGCCGGTAGATACTGTCTTAGGTTTTTGTAATTGGTAAAATATTCTGCCAGATTAAGATGGAACTCATCGTCAACTGCTTCAGTTGTGGGGTCTATCAAAGTATTCTCCATAGTATCCAATTGCTCTAACATCGTTCTATATCGAGGTTCATTAGCCCAAAAATAATCAGTGGGAACTAACACATCATCAGATTGATCAAGTTCTTCGTTATTAAGCAAATAAGCCGTTGTTTCCTTGTATCCATTCACGATATTAGTAAATGCCTGCCTCGCTGTGGCTATTTTTGTTGTATCTTCCAGCGTGAGAAAATCGGGATATTTTTCTAGCTCATCAGTAATGCTTACTTGGCCTGTTTCCAGCCATCTTAAAATAATCTCTTGTGTACCTACATTAAGATTATTTGCTGACAAACCTAGTGAAACCATCCGTAGTGCCTCAGCGCCTGTTTTCATTGCCTGAACATCCGCAAAATCGGCCTCAATCTTGTTACCTATATAAGGGTCAGGAGGCAAAAATTCATTATAGGTAATACTCGCCTTTGATACATTATCCAGCAAATAATTAGTCTGGGGTAGGAGATAATCATTTAGGGAATACGACATCGCACCAGCATCGAGCAACCGCCTGAATTCAAATGGATTGCTAAACCAATAGCCTAAATCTACCAGATGGCTTAGGCGCATAGAAAATTCTGAATCAGGCTGGCTAAGCAGGGATTTTTTCATATCCTGCAGCTCTTTCGTAAATGCTTCTGCTTCTTGGCGGTATATAGAGGCGTGATTGATGCTAATCAAATCATCAGACTGCTCATCAGTTTCATCCTTCATAAAATTATAGCCTTTTATATATGAATCTATTGCCAAAACGAGTGCCTCTCGCGCTAAGAATGACTGCGGGAGATTTTCAACGCGTAAAAGTTGAGGATATTGCTCCAAAACATATCGGGGACTCAATAATCCCCCGGAAAATAAACCACTCAGCGCTGATAAATTGGAATTAAGATTGTTCACCAAGCCTTCCTGCAGTTTAGCCTTTATCGCGCAAAGTAATGATTTTAGAATAGCTACATCCGCGTAATCGATTTCGGCGGTTACTGTGCCGCTAATAGGGTTTTGACTTTCCCAGTATGAAACAAACTTCTCTTGCGCCAATACTATGCCCAAATTTTCCAAAGCCTTATCAATCTCCGGGATCAATTCATTCCTTATGATCTCTTGGAATATCTCACCTCGAGGAAATGTTTGGGTTAATTTGAACTCATTGAGGCCTTGAGGTGGGCGAGCATCAAAATCAAATGGGTCTAGCGCGCTCTCAATGATAGGACTGCCGTTCTGCCCTACAAAACCCATATCCTGCAATAAATGTAAGATTGCTTCATTAGCCATGGGAAGAACCCTAAACGCGTAATAGCAAAATAAAAATTTGCTTCTGGATTTTCTGGTTCGGCTTCTAAAGCCTGGGCAAGATAACGATGGCTCGATAGTATATTCCGGTTAAGCAAAGCCTCTTTACCCATCTGCAGATAATAATTAACCTCTGATACAACAGTAACTGCCAAAGTATCTTCTGCGAAATTCCCTGAGGAATCCTTTATCTGCGCGTAAAGAGTAGCCGCACCTTCTGCCAGAGGGCTCTCTTTAGGAACCGTGCAAACAGCTTCTTGGCTATTACTTTCTACAGTATACTGGGTCAAATCAGTATCGTTAGCAAATATCTTCAGGGAAGAAAAATTAATACCTGACCCATAATCATGATACGAGATTTTGATGGTTGGACTCGTAAATATCTCTTGGCCTTCCAAAGGAGCTGAGATTTCCAGGGAAGGAATAGTAATGTCATTAAGGCGAAAGTTAGCAATAATCTGGCTCTTCCATGGCGGCAAAGATACAAATCTTGTCTGTTTTTGGTATTCTTGCGCGGACACGGTTATTTTACAAATTCTAAACCAGGAAGCAGCAGAAAAAGAAGCCATGAAGTAACCCTGCGCATTGGTGGTAGCTTCCTTTAATACATTGTTAGTTACAATAACAACTTTTGCGCTTGCTATTGGTTTAGCAGTTGCCTTATCAAATACCTTTCCTGAAACGACAACAACCGACTTCGACAATCCGTTATTTAAAACGCCTTCTCGTCCGGATTCTGATTGCGCATAGAGCGAGTTCATGATACAGAAACTCGCCAAACCGAGAATTATTGTTTTTTTAACTAAAACCATGGGTCTCTCCCTCTACTTCTTAGAAACACAGATAAAGTCTATTGCTTTCTTTAAATTAGACGTGTTTATTTGGAAATCATTGGTTGTTATCCGGTTATAATATCTTTTTACAGGATTAGCCGCGTCAGGCAGTACCTTAAAAATACCGAGCTTCTTAAGGCGCAGATAAAAGCGGTGCTTTGCTGTTAAGTGCAAACCGAAGATTTCAACCCTTGGAAAAATCTTAGACAATACGCCCTTCAGCTCATCAAGTTTGAACTCTCTGCAGTGGGCGATGTTCTTTTGATACGTATGCGGGGATTTCATAGAGTGCTCTAAATTTAGGGTTGAGAGGTAAAAGGTTCCCTCGTCTTTTAAGACTCTCTTTATCTCTGATAAATACCGGGGTAGCGCATCTTCGGGGATATGCTCAATAACCTGAAATGAGCACACAATGTCAAAACTCTTATCCTCAAATTGTAAACTTGCGGCATCGCCATCAATAAAACTCAAATTTCTATCAGTATATTTTTCTCGCGCCTGCGCAATAACATCCTTTTCATAATCAATCCCGACTACTTCCGCCGCAACTTTAGCCAAATAAGCTGAACCATACCCATCGCCACAGCCGACTTCTAAAACCATTTTTCCCCTCACCGCGCCTTTAATAAATTCATAAGCCTTAAGGTGCTCGGCCAGGAATTTGGGAGGCGTTTTCTCAGGGATTATTCGGGTTTCGGGTTTGATAACGGTAGTTGCCATATAGTATCGAGTTTTCCCAAGGCGCAGCCTTACAGAGGTGATGGCGCGTTTTTAAGGCTGCGCCTTGAAAACTCATCAAAGAAATAAAAAGAACCGTCACCTTTCTTGTGTTTATTCAAGCGCTAACATTATTATTCTTAAATAACCAGACCTATAATTTGTTCTTATGCCTGCATCATTCATAACATGCGCAATGTAGTTAGGCGACCCTCTGACATTGATTGTCGTTGTAGTCAAACTCGTTACATATGTAACCCCTTCATTGCCATACGGTTCATAGTAAAAGTTATGTCCAGCAAGTGCACAGAGAGACGAACCATCTGAATTGGTTGAAAAATATACTGTTATTAAAACCTTTGTTGTGCCTAAATTGTGAGTTTTTGCATAACTACTACCAGCAGAAGCCCCAAACCATCCGCTATCATATACCTTTAGCGCTGTAAGGGGCAATTTGGCATTTGAGTCTAATTTCACAGCTTTATTGGCTGTAGGACTTGATGTAATATCACTAGCTAAGGCGTAATCCGTAGATGGCTTGCCTCCTAATTTTTCTGCTTCTTCCGCCCTCACCGCATAGCCCGCGCTGGTGATTCGTTGCCTTGGGCTCATTACTTCGGTGCCTACTTTGATTTCCAGGTAATACTGTTTGTCAAAGGCAAGGCTCATGCTCGTCACTGAACCCAGCAGAACACTGAATATCCCCTTTTGTATCACTAATCCTGTATGCGCCTCTTCCCACAGCATACTCCCCGCAGTCTCGGCATCGTATATCCTAAAAGTCACAGCGTATGAGCCGTTTAAGGGCGTGCCGCTGGTGTCGGTGAGTCGGCCTTGGTAGTTGATTAGGTGAGGGACAGAAGCCTCGCTGGCCGAGGGGAGAAGATTGAAAATGGAAGATAGAAAAAAGATGGAAACAATAATTTTCAGCATAGCATTCATCGTGTTACCTCCTTTTGAAACTTTTCCCAATTTTGCATAAGCTTGTACAACATCGCTCCAATTTTTTCATACTGTTTACTTAAAACAAGGTGCTTGTCTTTTGCCAAATAACCGCATTGCTGGGAAAAATCCAGCCAAGTCATAGTTTCTTCAGAAGATCCAAGCGCGTCATTAAGATGCCGTATAAAAACATCAACGTACTTACGTTTGGCAAATCCTTCTCGTATATTCGCAGGAACTGAACGTGAAGAACGCCTTATCTGGTCAACTAGAGAATAAAGTTCTTCCTTAGGGAAATGCTTGGTTTCTTTAAAGATTTCCATAGCGACATCAAAAGACAAATTATATACATCCAAATCGCTGCATTTCTTTATCGTCATTTTTATCCTTTTCTATCTTCTATCTTCCAACTTCAAACTTCGAACCCTATTTTCCTCTTTGGTAACTCATCCTCTGCACCGGCAGGCTCTTGCCGTCACTGGCATACTGGGTCACTGATTTAAGCAGTGAGCGGTTGGTGTCCGGGCTATAGCTGTATTCCAGGACATAGCGCCAGACTGCCTCATTGTTAAGCTTTACCTGTATCTCTTTTAAGCGCCTGGCAGTGGCTACTTTAGCGGTTGAGATATAGCTTGAGGCTATGTCATCCCTTGTCTCAAGAGTGAATTCTACGCTGTTTGCGGGGCTGGTTCCGGTTTGCTCGTTTCCAGTGTAGTCTATTCTATTAAGATAGCACTTGCCTTGGTCTTGGGTGTAGCTATAGCTGATGTAGTTGCCGTTAAGTTCTACTGCTCTGGTGACATACCAACTGAAGGTGCCGGAATTTGAGGTTTCTTTGGCGCTCGCGTTTTGTCCAAACCTTAAAACTGAGCCGTCTTTACCCACCACACTCCAGGAATCATCGCCTTCTTTATAAAACTTACTGAATGCGCTCTCCACCTTTGCCTGATATAAGTTATCAATTAAGTGCACCAGCTCGGTAGTCCCTGCGTCAGTGATTAAGTAAAAGGTGTCTTGGGTATCGTTATACTTGGGCGGGCCTAAGCGGGTTGACCTTACGATATAGCCAGGATTCAGGCTAAAGCCTAAGCCTACCCATGAGTTAGGGCTGCCTGAGCGATAGCTTAAGCCTATTGCCGGCTGCATACCCTTTCTTCCCGGGACTACGGTTATAGGTATGGCGTGGCTAAAGGTGCCGGTGAGCATATCCGGTAAGGGTATTTTTACATTTGCTCCTATCGGGGTGCTCTGGGCTATCAGGTTCTTTAACGCGGCATAGGTTGAGAAGTGCATAATGCTAAAATCTACGGTATACCCGTCTACCGGCACGGTGGTGCTCTGGCCGGTTGAGGTAATCTTGTCCTGGAGCGAATCGTATAGGCCTAATTCTACCGGCGTGCCGGGGACTTCCGCCTGATTCAGGGTATAGCTAAGAGTTGCGGGTTTAGTAAAGACTAAGCCGTAGGGCTTACATTCAACCACACTCAAGAGGCTGGTATTATTCGGCTCACTGCCTTCAAGGCTTTCGGTGTTTATTGTCAAGACTTTAATTTGCTTGTTTTCCGTCAATGCGCCAGTAGGTATAGTCAGTTTTACCTTACCGTCATTTGAATAAACTACGCCGCCTGCAGAGCCGATTGTCTCGCCGAGGTAATAATACAGGGTGATAGATTTACTGGCAGTATTGCCGGCTAAGTCGGTTACGGTTTTGGTGATGGTATTCTCGCCTTCCTGGCTAAGGGTAACTGTCTCGGAAAAGCTTTGCCCATCAATAGTGCCTTGCAGGGTGATGGAATTAGTTTCAACGGTTGCGCCGTCTTCGGGTGAGGTAATCACAATGGCTGGCGCGGTTTTGTCTATGGTAAAGCTGACTGATTTTGTAGCGGTGTTTCCGGCTAAGTCTTTGGCGCTGAGGGCTATGCTATGTGTGCCTTCTGTGGTGTAGGGTGAGTTATCACCTGTTACCGTGATTTGGCTTTGGGCGGTATAATTATCGCTTACACTATAGCTTAACGTTACATCCTGATTTGTAGGGCTGGTAACCGAGGTTATGGTTATAGTCGGAGCTGTGGTATCCAGGGTGATGACATCTGAATAAGCGCTTGACCAGTTACCGGCTGCGTCTTTGTAGCGCACGTAAACCCGCTTTTCGCCTTGGCCGCTTGAGAGTGTCCAGGTTTTAGTGGTGGTGTAGTTTTCCGCGGTTGACCATGTTGTGCCGTCGTTAGAGAACTGCATCTGTGCCCCTGTTCCCATGCCGCTTCCGGTATCTGTAGCGGAAAGAGTGAGGCTCACCGTGCTTGAATTAGTATACTGACTGTCGTTATTTATCTTGATTGTGCCGGTTGGTGGGGTGGTGTCTGTCTGAATACTCCAGGTGCCTTTTTGGGCCAGGCTTACATAACTATTGGCGTCGTCTCTCACGTAAAGGTAGGTATTCTTGGTGCCGGGAAAGGTACTTTTAAAGGTTACTGACCAGTTTACGGTCATGGTATTGCCTGAGCCTGAGACGCTTGTGCCGGCACAGTTGAGTTTGGCATAGCTATTCTCTATCACATTGCTTGCACCTGGGGCATAGCCGGTTGACCAGGCGGTATTGGCGTCATTTCTTAGGTAAAGACGGTTATTGTTCTGGTTGTAGTAGCCGTAGAAGCAATTGACTCCTGAGGTTGAGGTGTTAACGAGCAAATAGACGTATTGGATGTTAAGCCAGGTGTCGGAATCTGTGTAGGTAGTGGTAAAGCTTACTGTTTGATTGGGGCTTGATGAGCCAGAGCTGGGGGTAATTGTGCCTAGGATAGGGGCGGTATTGAGAATACTCCAGGTGCCTTTTTGGGTCCAGCCGTTAGTTACATTTACATCATCTCTGGCATACAAATACGTATTACGGCTGCCGGTAAAAGGAGCCTTGAGCGTAACTGACCAGTTAACGGTTAATGTTGAGCTTGTGCCTGAAATACTGGTACTGGCGCAGTTTAACTTGACGTAGGAATTCTCTATGGTATTATTTGAACCAGGGGCATAACCGCCAAGCCATGAGGTATTATCATCATTCCTTAAGTATAGTAAATTCGTGTTCTGGTTATAGTAGCCGTAAAAGCAGTTGGTAGTTCCGGTAGAGCTGTTGATCAAGAGATATACCTGCTGGAGGTTCTGCCAGCCATCTGAATCAGTGTAGGTTGCCGTAAAGGTTTGGGCTATAGATATCTGGCCGCTGCCTGTAGAGGGTGTGATAGTGCCAACAAGAGGCGAGCGGTTTACCGTATAGGTGCCTTTACTTGCCCAGCTTGCAGAGCCTGAAGCGTCATCTACTGCCCTAAGATAGGTATTGTACGTTCTTCCAGAATATGCAGGCTTAAAGGTAACATTCCAGCTTATGGTAAGGCTGGAGCCTGAGCCTGTTGCGGTAGTCATGGCGCAATTAAGCCGTACGTAAGAATTCTCGATTAGGTTGGCGCTACCGGGGGCATAGCCGCCAAGCCAGGCGGTGTTAGCGTCGTTCCTTACATACAGCAGATTGGTATTTTGGTTGTAGTAAAGGTAGCTTGCGTTAGTAAGGCTGGTTGAGCTGGTGCTCACTAAAAAGTAGCACTCACGTAAATTTGCCCAGCCGTCTGTGTCAGTGTATATAGTTGAAAAGCTTCTTGCAACGTCTGGGGTTGTGGTACCGCTTGAGGGGGTGACTGTGCCGGTGGTAGGAAGAACGGCAAAAGCGGGTGTAAGAAGAAGACAAAAAAAGAGGATCAGAAATAAATTATACCAAGATAAACGCCAAAAAAACTTTAGCTTTAGCATATAGCTCCTTGGCTTTCAAATAGTTTTGCTCCTGATGTAAATTAGTATAACATGCCGCAAAGTGTTGTCAAGGGCTGCAGACCGGCTTTTTTGGAAGCGCTTCCGGTTTTGGGAGTGATTTTGGCGTGATTGGGCCGAGATTTTATTTTGATAAGGGCTCTATCGGGGAGTCTATTACCTCATACACATCAATTATATATACTGCTGGCTTAGGACAAAACTTCTTCCCTGCATACATCTAAATTTCAACTATATCAAGCTTAGCACCTAACTTACTGATTATCTTTTTTAAAGTAAGCAAGGAAATATTTTCCCTGCCTTTTTCAATCCGAGAAATCAACTGTTGAGAAACTTTTAATTTATCCGCTAACTCGTTCTGGGTAAGATTATTCTGCTTACGCAGCAACCTAAGCTTTTCGCCTACTGATAAACAAAACTCATCAATCGGCTTTGTCTTACCCCTTAACAATACACCTCTGTTATTCCTGCGATATTGCTCCAGTATTTTCTCATATACAGCCTGCCAAAATCCTATCCGCGGGCTTTGCCAGGCATCCTTTCGCATCCGTTTCTTAATCTCATTCCAATGACGGCAGAAATCCTTAGGCTTGAGATAATCCCGAAAAACTTCCCGGGGAACATTTTTCCTGCTAAGCAGTAAAGCGGCTACGGCAATAAATTTCGGATGTTCCGGATTACCTAAAATTTTCTGTGCCTGCTTAGGGCTTATGTTCCTATCCCACAACCAATCCTTATTCATACTCTTCCTATCTGATTTTCCAAGATACGCCCTATTTCAACCTTAAAATGCTTCTCCATTGCTCTATAATCAACTTTATTTTTAGTTCTTAACTCCAGGATCCCGGTTTTAATCTCTAATCGCGGATAGCTTCTAAACCAATTTATCAATGCCTCCTGCATCGCTGGATTACAATATTTTCCAGCGAACGCGGATAAATTCGTAAAAGTATGAGAAAGAAAATATAGGTCATAAAAATCCTTTGCTTCCTGCCTGCCTCCGGTTCTTATCCTGCGTCCAATCTCATTAATGTTTTCCAGGGTTCCGGATACCGCGTAGATCTTGCGCAGATAAATATCCTCAAGAGAAAAAACCCATATACCATTAGACTGCCTTGCCGGCTTCAATCTCTTTATATAATCCTCTACAAAATCAATCTTCAGCGAATACCTTGGGGATAGACGCGCGTTAGAAACCAATATGCGGACTTTATCCTTTTTAGGCTGCTCTTTGAGTATCTCAAAATCTTTTCCGGATTCTTCTGATAAAAACTTAAGCAAAGAAATTATCTCTTTACGGCTGTACCTCTGGGTAAAAAAGTCAAGGTCAAAAGACATACGGTGATTAAAATAAAATTTGGACAGCGCCGTTCCTCCGCCCAAACAATAGTTGTCGAGCCTGCCAGAAAGAATTCTCAAGACCTTATCCTGCCATGATACAATCGTCTTCATACTCTAAATATACAACATACATGTTGTATTGTCAAGTTAAATACAATATATATGTTGTAAAATTTGCTATACACTTTCTACTTTAATCCAGAGCAAATATCTGGCTGTCTTATTCCGGCTTTTAACGCTCTCATTCTTATCATATATATTAATTATATAACTTGGGTAATTTCAGTGCGTTACGTCAAAATTTATCTTGCCTTTTTACCATAACTTCTGATATTCTATAGGCATACTAAGTTAACATTATTGTTAACTTAGTGTACTTACTTACAAGTTTCAGCGGTGTCAAGGTTTTGTTGAGAGAATAATTCATTTTTTAACTGCCAGCTCAACTGGCACAGCCACCACTTCATACATATTTATGGGGCAGGCCTTCCGGACGCACATTATATTCGGGTAAGGGCATTCCTGGGTGGGAAACTTTTGCGAATTTAAGGCCCTGGTCTCGGGGAAAAGTAAAACTCTATGATTCTGCTTTGATGGGGAGGGAGATTCGCCGAATTCTCGCCTTATCAATAACCACAATATTATTCGGCATATCTTGATGAGGAACAACTTTCAATACCCTTTGCATTAAATCTCGCATTTCACGTTCGCTGTAGTTACCACCACGAAAAAGGACAATCCCTGGACCATCAAGTTTAGTCAAGGCAAGAATTCTAGGATAATCAAGATCGGCGGTAATTATCACCTCTTTATGTTGATATGCTCTCTCAATAATTGCCATATCAGAGGCTGTAGCTAATCCATGCTGAAAACATGGCTGGCTTCATGGCCATTTTGATTCAGCCAATCAACTATTTTTGGAGAAATAGGCATATCTACCAGAAATTTCATTTTGCAAATTCTAATGTTTCCTCATCAGCCAAAGAAGCGGCATAACTTAGCGCTTCGTCAACATCTTGAGACTCAAGATAAGGAAACGCCTTTAAGACATCTTGTTTGGTCTCCCCTGCCGCTAATAAACCCAAGAGCCGAGAAACCGGAAAACGCAGATTCCTTATGCAAGGCTTGCCCATACAAACCTCCGGATTAACTGTTATTCGTAAAAATCGCATTTTAATCACCTCCAGAATAAGTTTACCATATCGTCAATCTATTTTCAACTAATAAACGGATTCAAAGCCCGTAAAACCAATATGTAGGCTTTACTTATCAGCTAAAGGCTCCATCGCTTCCGCCACCACCTCATACACATCAATCGCACCCGTCTTTTGCACACACATCATTTGAGGGTCGGGGCACTCCTGGGGCGGGAAACTTTTGACGAATTTAACGAGAAATCTAGACTATTTCAAAGCAAAGTTATATGACTTGGCAGTTTTTATTATCTGTCCAATAAAAACTCTCTTGTCAGGGTTTTTCACTTCTGATGGAGTGGCGGGTATAGGCTCAATAAGAGTACTTATCTTGGAAGCCTTTCGGAAAAGATACTGCATATGGCTTATATGTCTGCCTTTTGCAAAAAACGAAGAGACAACAATTAAATCTATATCACTGCCTGGTTCGGGATTCCCTGTCGCGTAAGAGCCAAAAAGATATATTTTTTGTACTGGTATTTCCTTTTTTAACTCTTCGGCGAAGCTCTTAATTAGACTATCTACTTCTTCTGCCTTCTTAACCACTCAAATATCTCCTTGGTCTGCGCTAACTATTTAACCGCCGTTTTCTTACTTATAATCTCAGAAAGCCTTCTTCGGTAATCTCCGTACCTTGACTCTATCGCATAACGATCAAGTTAAACTTTTTTGGTCATCAGCCATTTCCATACTGGAAGCGCATGAATTTTTATACCGTCTCTTATGAATTCATCACTTTGATCCAAGGTTAATATAATGCCTCCCTTCAATTTTAGCTGTTTGCAGCAGGCTATAAGGCCACCCAGCTCCCTCTCCTCATTCTGTGAAGTTAGTTCATAACAAGCCTGATAAGCCAGAATCTTGCCTCTTTCATTAACCACAAAGTCGCATTCATTATCCTCCTCAAAATAAGAAATTTTATCCGCGCTCTTTTTCAATTCCAGGAAAATAATGTTTTCCAAAACCCTGCCGCTATCCTGGGAAGACATCTTTCTGGCAAGCGCTGGATCAATCAGGTAAATCTTCGCGGGATTCCTCAACCTTTTATACGGCGATTCGGAAAATTTTCTCACCTCAAAGATAAGCATAGACTGCAGGAAATATTTATAATAACTGAAAAGGCTGTCTTTGGAGAAAGGTATTTTATCCTTATGCTGGCGGTAAAAAGAGTTGAGGGAAAACTTTTGCGAGAAGAAAGCGAATAAACACTCGGTCATCGACTCCAGCAACGCTATATTGTTTATCTTATATCTTTCCACCAAATCTTTGAAGAAAATCGACCCTAAATACTCCTTTATTATTTTGCTTTTGTCAAATTCGCTCTTTGAAAACACGATTTCAGGAAAACCTCCCCAACGCGAATAATCGCTGAAATATTTCTTAAGCAGGGCTTTCTTTCGGCCATAAAGCAGCTCATTATCCACTGCCGGCTCCAGCGCGTTTAAATACTCCCTGAAAGAAAACGGCGTTATCTCGATGCTCCAAGCCCTCCCCCGTAAAGAGGTATGAATCTCCTCCGGCATAATCTTAGAAGAGGAGCCAGAAACATACACTCTTGTCTTTTCTCTTTCCGCCACCCTGCGGCAGAATTTCTCCCATCCTGCGATATTTTGTATTTCATCAAACAAAAATACCTTGTTTTTATCCACAAGGCGCGGATTCAGCTCTAAAAACGCTTCTCTTAAGGTCTCAAAATCCTCCAACCTGAAATCCGCCAGCCTTTCGTCTTCAAAATCAATATAGAGAGATTCCTCCCTGAAATTCCGGAATAAATCGTAAAGAATAAAGGTCTTCCCGCTCCTCCTGACTCCATACAGCACCATTACCTTCTCTACGGCCCCAGGCAGGCGGAATCCCTCTCTCTTTATTATTACCTCAACCTGATTCAGGATAAATTCCTTATTTGACAGTATTATTTCTTTTAATTTTTCCTTGCCGATCATTTTTTTTCATCCTTCATGGAAGTATATAATGTGCTTATTTCATCCTTCTACCAAGGATAATAATATCAACCCTGATTATGCCGCCTTTACAGGAAATTGTCAAGATTTTATTTTGGCGGCGACGGCTCTAATGGCGGGGCCACCACCTCATACACATCTATGGGGCCGGTTTTCTGCACGCACATCAGTTTGGGGTCAGGGCATTCCTGGGGCGGGAAACTTTTGACGAATTTAAGGCTGCGATTTTTAGGAATCTTTTCCATATCTTCCTTATCTTCAATTAAATCTGTTTTCAAATAATCATCTTTATGCACCACCGCATACTTTACCCCCATCCACTTGAGGATAGATGCTGTCTTAGGTTCAGACAACCGCCTGATTTCCTGGGCAACCTTATTGGCATAGGTTCCGGGGATGGTATAATTAATCATTTTTTTTTCGTGAGTAACCTGATACAACCTATACATTTCATTAGGAGAACTTGTATCTACAGGATACTCGGCAATAACTATATCCTTAGGCTGCTCTTTAAGCCAATAATAGACCGTAGGAATCTTTGAAAGGTCTATTATTTTATAAGGAGGCCAATTCCAAAATTCAAACAAAACTAATCCGCAAAACAAGGCCGTAACGCCAATCATTGACTTTTTGGTTTTAAACTTCTCTAAAACATATTTCAACCCAAACCCGGCCAACACAGCAACTGCCAGCATCACCACTATCCCAAACCTGCAATATGCCCTAAACATCGGCAGGATTTTATACATAAAGAATGAAGGCATATACAGTTTAAAGCCAAATATATTCCACCAGGGCGGCTGTGAGAATAACCAAGCTACAATGACCAAAAATACGAAGAAGCCAATATAAAAATCTTCTCTATTTCTATCTGGCGATAGGTGAGTGGTGATGGGTGAGTGCTTGCGTTTTAAACGCCATCTTTTAAATCCAAAAAACGCAAGCAGAAGCGGCGTCCAGCCGAGATAAAGTGTATGCTCAGTCACACTCATTCCATATAAGGGAGAACCGATAAATTGCTCAGTAAATTTACCAAAAATAGGGTGAACGACAGCAGGCAAGACATAACTTAAAGGCTTAGCTGACTGTTCAAATAAATCCTGAAATGGACGATGATAAAGATTAAATCCCGATGGCGCACTCTTTCTTGCAATAACCATATTCCTCACTATACTGTAAAATTGCGGGACAACAATGCAAAAAGATATCAAAGATACAATAAATATATTTTTAAAGTATCCACCGATTCTCTCAACTGAAGCATCATTTCGATTCTTTTTTACGATAAAATAATAGGTGAAATTATAAACGAGAAAAAACGACATAATAACAATAACATAATTCACCGCATTAAAATTTATAACTGTCAGAATGAAACTTAGAATACAAAAGATTTTAACCTTGAGCGAATCATTCTGCTTCAATAAAAACAAGCTTAATAGAACCATCGGCAGCGACCACAAATAAGTTTCCCCTAGATGTTGCCATGAACGAACAAAGAAATAAGGGCAAAATCCAAAAATAACAGCTGAAATAAATGCAGAAAATTTATTCTTTGCAAGGTAGTAGACTAAAAAATACAAGAATGCAATGATAAGAATCATATTAAAAATAAGTTGTAAATTGTATGTCAGGACAGGAGTAGTCAGCAAAGCTAAGATATAATTGATGAAAAACCATAAATATCCAGCTCCGCTATTAACAATGCCAAACGGATAGGAAATAAGATTTGTATTTTTAACAGGAAGATTATTTACTGCAGAAAATTTGTTAAGCCAGGAATTCCATAAGATTGCGTAGGATTCATCTGTTGAGAAAAAGCCGGGGATATAGTTTGTGATATTTAAAAAAAGGGGGAAAGTCGCAACAATTATCAAACATAAAAACGCAGCGAGTATGCTCAAATGCTTATTCACTATTTCCTTTAAAATGCATACATGGAAAGGAAGAAAAATGCTATTTCTTTCTCAGCTTAATCAGACATAGTGGATATCGCTCATTATTAGCATTTACCGCTTCTGCTTCATTCCGATGGCACTGATACCAATTTTCCTCAATATCCTGCATATAATATTCTTCCGTCTCAATTTCCAAACCCACTGTGAGGAGCTTTACTAAATTGCTATCATAAACTCTTGTATATGGTTTTAATATTTTTGCTTTTCCGAACGGAAATGTTAATAAAATAACTCCATTCTGGTTAACAATTCTCTTCATTTCAGCTACTGCCTGCTTATCGCCTCCCAAATCATCATCCATACCATATCTTCCAAACAAACCTATGTGTTCAACCGTAGAAATTGCGATTACAGCGTCAAAATAGTTATCGCTAAAATAATTTTTCCTGATATCCTCTTTTATAAAATGAAAGTTGCTGAATTTCATCTTATTAATTATAGCGTATTCTCTTACATCTACCCCAAAGACATCATAACCAAAACCTGTTAATAATAAGGGAAAACAGCTCCCGGAACAGCCAACATCCAATACTTTAGCTGGCGGCTTAGGCAAATTTCGGATAACAAAGGGATACTCAATATACCTATCTGTAGGCTTCAAAGGCTCCTTTGCAAAATATTCAGGAAAGACTCTACGAAAAACCCCTATCCCGAATTTACTTGAAAAATTATATATGAGCTCTTTAACATTCTTTTTATTTTTCAACATTTTTATGGTAATCCTTATTTTTTACATGCAATGCCCATCTTAAATAATTTTCTAAATGTACAATTTTTATTCCTTACTAATTCGTCAAACGCGAGGCTATCCGTAATATCATCGGCTAACAATTGACCTTCTCTCCTAAGATAATGCCATGCACAATCGAATTCAAAAACCATATTTTCATAGCTATGGTCACTATCATGATAAAAGAAATCTATCCTGTTCAGCTTCTTCAGCAAAACAGGGAGATACTCTTTTGATGGGCCTAATATAAGTTCCCATCTCTTTCTAAAACTATCCGGAATAAGCCACCCGGTTTTGTTTCCTATCTCTTGCCCTGGCTGATTAGGCAAGTCTATAGAATATAAACGTCCTTTCTTATTTACTTCTAAAGCATACAATATAAATGCTGATGAAAAACCCTGCGCTACACCTGTTTCAACCAACACTTCAGGCTTTAAAATCCTACAAAGCACATAAAGCGTAGGGGCCCTAAAGGGAGTAAGCATAGTCAGATAAGAAAATCCAGAACGACATTTTGATTTTTTTATAATTTCTGCAACAAAATGGGAAGAAAAAATTTCATGATAAAAATTATTCACTTCTTTGAGAGAAGTGCCTGTTAAAATAGCTACTGTTTTCTTATAGTTAAAATAGGCTCTCGCATAATCATAAAATTTAAAAGGGTTTCTTAAAGCTATAGACAAATTTTTATTTAAATTGCTCATCTTTCTCCCTGCCGATCACCATATTTTCTACTACCAACTACTATTTAGTGAAAAAAACGTCCATAATATATTTAAAGGTTTCTTTTGGTTCAATAATAAGTTTTTTCAGAAATAATGGGGCCCTTCTGACAAAATGTAAAAAGATAAATTGCTTTGTAATGCCTGCGCATATTTTTTTTAACGATTCTCTCGTGAAGCCAGCGGGTATAAAATTCGGGATGCAAGGATGAGTAAAGATTGACGGATTGTTAATCTCAGGCTCATAAACATAGCTAACCCAATCCCGTATCGGTTGCAATCTAGCAAGCGCCGTACCTGGGAAAACCTGTGAAATAAAAAATCCTGTGTTTGCTGATTTTAACTCGTGAGCAAATCTTTTAGTTAACGCAATAGTCTGTTTCGTTTCTCCAGGATGGCCAACCATAAAAAAGGAAAAAGCTTCTATTTTTTCCCTTGAAAGCAACTTTACAGCACTTCTCGCTTGCTGAAGGGATATACGCTTATTTATATTTTTCAATATTTCAGGAGAACCGCTCTCGATACCCAAATGGACTCTCAAACAACCAGCCAATTTCATGCTATGCACCATCTCTTCATCAAGCTGATCAACCCTAGCTAAACATACCCAATTCAATCTATTCAAGCCTGTAGAAATTAACAAATTGCATAATTCCATTACTCTCTGTTTATTGGCGGTAAAATCATCATCCATAAAATTAACAGACTTTATTTCAGGATACTTTTCTACCAGCTCGCTGATTTCAGCAATTATATCCTGTGAACTTCGTGTCCGCCATTTTCCAAAAAGATGTGAAGAACTACAAAAAATACATCTATTAACACAACCACGAGAGGACATTATATCAACACTTTTTTCTAGCACTCCATAGCTCTTGATATACTTACCAAAATCTACTAAATCACGAGCAGGAAACGGAACATTATCTAAATCTTCTATTAAAGGCCGCAGAGCTGTTTTTTTTATATTCCCGTCACAATCACGGAAAGCAATACCTTTTACATTATCTACGGATTGACCATTTTTTATCTTTTCGCAGAGTTCGGTGAAAGTATTCTCTCCCTCTCCTATTACAACCCAATCTAAAGCATTCATCTTAAGCAGATTTTCGTAATCATAGGTTGCGTGCGGCCCGCCAAAAACAACTTTAATGTTTTCGTCTCTCTTTTTTATAGCTTTGGCTAACACTACAGAAGTTTTCAGGATATGGGTTAAACAACCAATCCCAACAACTGCTGGCTTAAATTCTTCAACTTTATTTACTATATCATCCATATGCATCCCCTCAAAACAAGAATCTAAAATTGAAACATTAAAGCCTTTTTGCCTTAAAACACTACCTAGATAACCAATGCCTAAAGGAAACCCCCACAGCAATTTTGGGGGCTTTCTTTTAGCTGACTTAAATGGCTCTATAACTTCTACGTTTGGTGGAAAAATTAACATTACTTTCATCATATCTAGTAAATTTATTGAATTAAATAGCTAACATGGCAGTTATTTCTCTGCCTTTATGATTAAAAATTGCCCCAATCTTTCCATTAAAAATCTATTTTTGAGCAAATGATGCACTTTTTTTAATTTGCTATTGACATCTACTCCCCCAAAAGCAAATGTTGTGACGTCAAAACTGACATTCTTAAAATTTCGAAATAATCTATACGCATCTTTTTTTGAATACATCTTTGATAAAGGCGTGGAATCATAATAATTACTGATTAGTTTATTCTCAGAAGTAAATAATCGCTTAAATCCGTAAAACACATTAATATATAAGTAAGCATAGCCCTTATGATACAACATGACTATACATTTCCCTCCCTTTTTGAGAACGCGATATGCCTCAGCAATAGCTTTTGCTGTATCCGGGGTATGATGTAACACACCAAATGAATAATACGCATCAAAGGATGCTTCCTTGAAGGGTAAATTCTCCGCATCCGAATTTACGACATTTCCATTATACTTATAAAATTCTAAACCTTTTTTTGTTAACTTGACATTGTTAAACGACAGGTCTACCCCTACCGTTGACATGCCTCTGCCAGCAAAATTTCTTAAATCGGCACCTAAACCACACCCTACTTCTAGTAATCGCCCTTTGCTTTTAGAAAGAGTTTCTATTAAGGGAATAACATAAGGTTCATTCTGCAACCTATAGTTATCAATTTTTTTAAAAAACTGCATACCTATCTTCGCTGATTTCCCACCCTTATCTAAACCAGGAACATTATCTGTCCAATATTTCTGTATATTTTTTTTGTGCACAAGTTCACTCATCGTATATATTTCTCCTGCATTTAAAAACAAACTGAAAAGCAAACAATCTTTTCCAAATTCTACCCAAAACCTTTATGGGAATTGTATGATTATTGTTTGTGACTGAAATAATACTATATCCGTTTTTTTGAAGTAGTCTCCGCGCAGTTTTATAGGTAAAAAACCTTACGTGTCCCTCATCTAGGATTCCTCCGGAATAATTAAAAATGCCAAAGAGCAGCTTTATCCTTATCATCCAGTTTGCTATATTAGGAATAGATGCAATAAGATAACCATTATCTTTTAATACATCTTGGCAAGAACGCAATAATTCATCTGGCTGTCTAATATGCTCTAAAATATCCCCTAGGATTATGATGTCATACTTCCCTATTGCGCCTAACAGCTTTTTCTGAGCAATTAATTCTTCTAAATTAATCTCGATTATTTTATCATAACCTTTTTGCGCGATCTTCGCAGCCTCTGGATCAATTTCTATACCTTCAATATAACAGTTGATCTTTGACTTTATCAGCTTGCCAAGTTTCCCTGTCCCACAGCCTACATCTAGGATTCTTACACCTGGTTTTGCTTCCTGAAAAAGGAAATTGATAACTTCAGGATTATGAGTATCGTAAATCATTCTAGCTCAAATTCATTCGCTCAAATACAGCATTAAAAATATTGTCCGCAATAAACTGCTCTCCCATCTTTGACGAATTATAACGATATTCTTTTAATGTTTCATCCTTACATAACAAACTCACAATAACCTGCCCTAAATCATGTTTATCATAATCAACAACAACACCAGCTTTATTATCCTTGATTGCCTCTGCTAGCCCGCAGTACTTAGTAGCAATGATCGGAAGCCCTACCAGCGCATACAACTTTGGCTTACCAACATCAGCACAAATAATATTTTTGTTATCAATAGAATCACTATACAAAGCAACAGCAATGGCACATTCTGATAAGATATCTAGCATCTTACTCTCATCTTTTATAAAACCAAGGAAATTAAAAATATGGTTCATTTCCTTTTGTCTAACTAAATCTTTTAGTTGGGCTAAAAAAGGGCCTTGCCCAATAATCGTAACCCTTACCCGCGGTAACTTACTAAGTACAAAGGGCATCGCTTCAACCAAAAGCTGTAAACCCTGATTAGCGCTTATTGACCCGACAAATCCTATTTCCCATCGCTTCATTTCACTCATTGTTTTAAATCTCTTAACATGACTACTGTAACCTAAAGGGACAACCATGTTTCTATAGGTTCCCATTCTAATTTTACCTATTTTTTGCCTATACGTCTGTATCTGATACGAAATATCCCATACAAAATCAGCCATACGTACAATAAAACGCTCTACGATGTTTAACAATATCAAATATAAATTGTTAAGATCAAATTTATATTCAGGAATGTAATAATCTATTGAATAATAGATCAGCCTCTTTACAATTCCTAATTTCTTTAATAGTGCACCCCATAACCCAAAGGAATAAGAAACTCCAATATACAGGTCGTGTTTTTTATTCAGTTTTAGCAATGTAGAACAAATAGACAAGAAATAAATAAGGAATACTAGTGGTATTAATGGCTGCTTGTACCAAGTATAGGTTTTTATTCTAAAATTTGCTACCTTAAAACTTTTTTTTAAAACTCCTTCTTCATAAACCCTGCACGAGCTAAAGTTTCGGTCAATAAAACAACTCGAAAGAGCAATCACAGTTAAAGACTTTACTTTACCCTTTAAATAATCTTCAATGGTTTCAGTTCTGCTTGTGTACGCCAATCCACATAGTAAAACATTAGCCTTACACAAACTATTCGTGCAACTCATTATCTATTCTTTTCTATTTGGGATAAAATCCAATGATATGTCAGCTTAAGGCCATCTTCCAAGCTTACGCATGGTTCCCATTTAAGCACCTGACGTAATTTCGTATTATCACTGTTTCGCCCCCTAACCCCTTGAGGCTTACCTAAATCATAACGCTTAGATATCCTTTTGTTAGCGATATTCGCAACTATATCCACTAAATGATTTATAGTAACCATTTTATCAGTGCCAAGGTTAAGAGGCTCATGATATTCTGATTCTATAAGTCGGAAAATCCCTTCGACACAATCATCAATATAGCAATACGAACGGGTTTGATTTCCATCCCCCCATACTTCTACTTCATCCTTTGTTTTAGCAAAGGCAATTTTACGACATATCGCAGCGGGAGACTTTTCACGGCCTCCATCGTAAGTCCCCAAAGGACCATAAATATTATGAAAACGCACACAATATGTTTTAAGTTTATAATCTTCATAGTAATGTCGACAAGCCCTCTCAGTATACAGTTTTTCCCAACCATATCCATCCTCAGCATCGGCAGGATAAGCATCCTCTTCCTTTAAAGGAGCAATGTCAGGAGAATTCTGCTTATATCCTGGATACACACAAGCAGATGAGGTATAGAGAAATTTATCAATCTTATTCAATCGGGCTGCCTCTAACATGTGCATATTGATTAAGATATTGTCATGGACTATTTCGGCCTTATGTGACTCTATGAAACCAATGCCACCCATATTGGCAGCAAGATTATAAACCTGATTTACCCCCCGTACAGCCTGAAGACAATTTGCCCATCTTCTTAAATCAAGAAGTTCAAATTCGTCAGCCAGAGTCTGTTCGTATTCAGGAAATTTTATGTCAACGCCTCTAACCCAAAATTTCTTCTTTTTGAGATACTTAATGAGATGGTGCCCAATAAATCCACCCGCGCCAGTAACAAGAATTTTCTTATTTTCCACTAAATAGTCCTCCTCTAATAGCCAACCCCAAGATGGTAGGTATTTATTCCTTTTACACCATCTAGTATTCTCCAACAATCAAGGAAGATAGTTTTTTTGCTTAGCTTTCTGAAATTGATGTTCTTAAATTCTATCCAAGGAACAGCTATAACAGCAAGATTAATACCACTAAGACACTCCTCAATATGTTCGAAATATGTCACCGTTGTTCCCAATACACCTCGAGCATTCTGTTGTGCCTGCGGATCGTAGACGTTTACTGGAAATCCCTCATTCACCAATATCTGGACAATACTAATTGCCTGAGAATCTTCTATAATAGGAGTATTAGGCTTGTAAGACAAGCCTAATACACAAATCTTGGTTTTATTTTTTGGCTTATGTAATCTTTCAGTAAGAACATTTATCTTCTCAATTACTCTCATTACTTGATCTTTATTGACCTCATCGACCATTTCGGCCAACTTCGCTTTTTTCTCAAGTCTACGTGCGAAAGCAGAGAAAGCAACGTTATCACGAGGAAAACAAGGCCCCCCATATCCCAAACCAGGTTTTATATATTTACTCCCTACGCGAGTGTCTAATCCTAATGCCTGCGTAATAACCGAGGCGTCAGCACCTTTTACTCCTTCACAAAGTGCCGAAATTGAATTAGCGAAGGTTATCTTCGTAGTAATATAGCAATTAAGCGATATCTTAGTTATTTCTGCATTTAAAGGACTCATCCGGGCAAAGCGAGGTTTATTTTCACAAGTCTTTGTATAAAGAAATTCTAGCATATCTCCATCAATCTTATTCACTTCTCCGATGAGAATAAAATCAGGATTCAAAAAATCATGCAAGACACTACCAAGAGCAATAAATTCTGGATTGTAAGCAACCCCAAAATCGCGTCCACATTTTTTACCTGAGGTATTTTCAAGTATGTATTTAACCACGGTCTCGACAGTCTGTGGCATGACCGTAGAAGTTACCACAACTAAATGATATTTTTTCTTCTTTTTAAGTGAAGCACCTATTTTTAAAAGCGACTTTTCCAGGTAGTCATTGGAAAAACTTCCATCAGCAAGGCTAGGAGTTGCCACAACAATAAAAGTAATATCACTATTTAAAATTGCGAAGTCATAATCTGATATTGCCATGATATTTTTTTTAGCGCGCTTCAGCATCGCCTGCAGGCCCGTTTCATCAATAGGCGATATTCCTTTATTTACTTTGGTTATTTTATCTATATCGATATCAACCCCTATAGTTTTAAAACCTTTACTAGCAAAACAAGCAGCAGTACATAATCCGAGCTTTCCCAGGCCAATGACAGATAAGGAATACAGTTGTTTCATGTTCCCAGTTTCTCCTTTAATTGCTTTTATATGACTTAGCTTCAAATTGAGGAATCCCAACCCATTTTAATACTTGAATTTTACCTATTTTTTTCGACATAATCTTCCACATTGCGATATCTTTTATTCTTCTTAATTTGCTAATTTTTTTGTGTTCATGCCACGTATCGTTCAAGTTTTTTAGATTCCAGAGATACGCCCTGAAATAGGCTTGCTTAACCACCTTAAACTGGCCTACAAACAGTAAAAGACATATCTCTGCGACACTGAGCAATAAGTACTGAGGAATAATACAAACTAAACCGCTTAAGGAATAATTTTTCAACATCGAACGTATTAAATTACGTTCTCCCAATTCTCGTTTCCAAACATTAGTTTTATACTTTTCTTCTCCTACTAAGGTACAGGCAGAATCATGCAAAAACCATGCGCTCTTCACAGGCTCAACTCTGTATCCTCGCAGCCAAATTCGCCAGCATAAATCTCTATCTTCACCATATAAGAAAAGTTTCGAATCAAAACCTCCTACCTCCTCAAAGATAGACCTGTTGACAAAGATTGCTGCGTCAGGATAAAAAACTGGCCCTAAATTTCCGCAGGGATAACCAAATCTATCACAGGCTACTCCCATGCCTATTTCCTTCCTCCCATCATAGGTAAAAACATTACAGGCACAAACTCCAATTCCTTTATCTGACTGTGCAACGCGCACTAATTCTGTAAGAATATTTTCATCTACTAAAGTATCATTGTTTAAAAAAAATAAATAGTCCCCTTTTGCGACTTTCGCTCCCCTATTACTTGCAATAGCAAGACCAAAATTACTCTGTAATTTAAGAATTTGTGCTTTTTGAAAATTTGAGCGGATAAATTTTACACTATCATCTTGAGAGCCATTATCTACAAAAATTATCTCATAATGTGAATATTTGAGCTTATAGAGCGAATCAAAACAATTTTTTAAATATCTCTTACCATTATAATTTACGACAATAATACTAATCAATGGACATTGTGTTTTCATCATCGTCATCATTTTTTAACAATGGTTTCTTGATTTGTGATAGGCTTCAATTGCTTAATTATACGTGCGGGGATGCCTGACACCATGACATCTGAGGGAATATTTTTCGTAATTACACTATGTGCACCTATAATTACATTATCGCCAATAGTTACTGGGCCGAGAATACAACTACCAGCTCCCATAAACACCCAATCACCTATAGTAATGCGTTTATTGCTGTACCAGCTCACAGACTCTACCCCAAAAGCGCCTACGGGGGTTTTACCACCAATAGTACAATGCTGCGCAATGGTAAAATTTTTTCCTATGGTGGCACCTCCAATAACAATGCCAAAAGGATGAGGCATATACAAACCAGCACCTATTTGAACTCCATAATAACGCAATAATGAAGACCCGTAAACAACCTCTTCGATGCGTAACATTATAATTTCCAAGATTCCCATTTTATGCCTGGCAAACCAACAGCGGATACGATAGCTTAATACCGCCTGCATTCCAGGAAAAACTAAAAGAGCTAATATTTTATTAATGTAATTCTTGGACAGCTTATTGCAATCGAGAAAACGGTCTAAATCATATTTAAAGTTACTCATGGAGAGTTATAATTTTTTGTAACAATATGCTCAACCAAAGATTTCCTTCCCTCTTGCAAAGCCAATGTCCAATACAAATAAGTCCAAGTCTGCAAAAAACACATTAAAGGATGATAAAACCAGTAAATTGTACCATCTCTTAACATGAGATAAACTGTATGCGAAATAGAAAAAATTGGTAGTAAACTATACCCTAGCCACAAAAACATTTTTAATTTAAAATTACCATAATAAAACCAATCAATACGGCGATGGTGCCTTGTTTTTAAAAAAATCTGTGTGTAGTTTCTCTTCCATTTTCCAACCCAATGCCGTACAGAGCTAACAGTATGGTGGTAAATATTTAAATCGAAAGAATAGCCTACCGTCGTATGGCCATTTTCTACCATGTATTGGAATATTTCATTGTCACCGATATACTTATCTCCTGCGAATAATTCTTTTACATCTCTAAGACGGTAAACAATTCCGTTTGCGCCCCAACAAAGAGGCCTTTTCGGATCAACGTTGAAAATTTCATACTTTAAGTCAAGGAAATTGTTCGCGGCCGCTTTTTTTAAATAAAATTCAAGATTTTTATTTAAAAAATGAGCTAACGGCTCACTTTGGATTAATTCGTAATATCTCATAATTACAGGATCAGTTTTAGAAGCTACCATTTTCCCCCATAGGCAGGATAAGCTTTTGTGATTATTAAAAACCCCCGAAACTCTTTTCAACCAATCATTTCTAACCAAACCATTATCAGCTGCAAAGACTACGAATAGATCACCACTTGCTTTTTCAGCGGCGATCTGAGTTCCGTATTCTCCAAGCTTCTTCTTGTTCTCAAACAAAAGATTTGTGTATTTTTTTGCAATACGTATAGTATCATCGCTAGACCCAGCATCACTAATTATAATTTCTATAGCTTCTCTAGGATACGCTTGATTAATTATAGATTGAAGACAAGATTCAAGATATCGCTCTGAATTGAGCGTTGGTACAGAAAATGTAAATTTTAATACATTATCCATAAGCCTTATAACATACTTAAGCCACCATCAATACATAAAGTTTGTCCCGTAATATAATCAGATGTATCGCTAGCTAGAAATAAAATTGCCATGGCAACCTCCTCAGGCCGTCCTAGTCTTTTTAAAGGTATCGATTCTATAAGATTCTTAAGGCGCTCCTTGGTTATATGCTTGAGCATGTCCGTTTCAATCAAACTTGGAGCGATACTATTAACAACAATATTATGCTTACCGTAACTTCTCGCAAGAGATTTTGTAAGGGCTATAATACCAGCTTTTACAGCCGCATAGTGCGTAGCGCCTGAGGAGCCTATCCTTCCCGATAACGAAGAAACATTAACAATCTTTCCCTTTTTTTGTTGTTTCATTTGACCCACAATCTTTTGTAAAAGCATAAAAGGGCCTTTTAACCCTATATCAATCATTTCTGTCAACTCTTTAGCTGTAATCAACTCGAAGTCCTTATGTGTAAAAACCCCCGCATTATTAATAAAAATATCTATGCAACCAAAATTTTTAATTGTTTTCTTAACTAAATAATCTATTGTGTCTTCGCTTGTTAAATCGAGCCTTACCTTTTCTGCTGAAGTAAAAACATCCAATGCATCGAGGTTCTCTTTAGCAGTAAGAACTAATCGCGCTCCATTCTCTTCAAATAACTGTGCCGTTGCATATCCTATCCCTCTGCTTGCACCGGTGATTATTGTAACCTTATTTCTTAAAGTTTGCATCCCTGATTTCTTTAATCCTCTTATTTAGCTTATCTTCAATTGCTTTTATTTCCTTTAAAGATGTCAGAACCGGTTCAACATCCATACCCCTTACCCACGCCAAACCATCCGGTAACGGATTAATTATTCGCTTAATCTTAGGGATTTCTTCCTCAAAAGCAAGCTTTAGATAAATATCGGGCATATTAAGACCTGCATCAGTAAAAAACTGGTGTGTTGTAAAGAATCTCCCAATATTAATTTCCGTAGGATTAGGTATTCCATCTTTGTCAAAGGTTAAATCAACACCATAGATTCCATGGGGATTGTTATCGATAGCAAGTATCGCCCTTCTCGCTAAACTATCCAAAGTTTTATTGCTTACCGTAACACCAGTCCCAGTGATACCAGTAACCCCTGATACACTACGGTTTGCAAATTCCCAATAAAGACGTTTACGGCTTTGTGCAACTATCAACTTTCCGCTCCTCCAAATTGAAAGCCACGTTATACTATCAGAACTTAAGCACTCAGCTACACTAAAATTCCCCCAACCATTATAATAATTAATCCACTGTGTAGCAAAGTTAAGGTTGTCTGTAGGCAATGACCATTTTCCAAATGCTCCTGATATAGCGCGAACCCAAACTTTTCCTTTAATTATGCTAAATGCTTTTTTTAAATCATCTTTATTATTTATCAGAAATGTATGAGGAACCTTTAGCCCTGCTTTTTCCCAAGCCATCGCAGATTTAAACTTATCCTGACAAATTTCAATAATATCATGTCCTGGTAAAAATGTTTTAACGTTTATATCATAACGATACTTAGAAACAACAAACACTTCCTCATCATTCTGAGCATGCATAAAATGCGGTTTTGTTTCATATATTATTTGCTTTAAGACCGAAAGATAATTTTTATCCTGCGCAGGAGGAACTAAGTATAAAATATCGACAAATTTCTTTGCTTTGCATAAGTCAAACTTGTTACAGCTTATACCAATAAGAAAAAACTTTTCCTTACTCTTTTTCAATGAACGTATAAAATTTAAAGCAGGCGCGCCGCCTGCTCCACCGATAAGTACCCGTTTAATCATTTTACCAGTAATAGCGCTTATAACTTCTGTAATAATCTATTGTTTTTTGTATGCCATTCTCTAAATCTACACGAGGTTTCCAACCTACAGTGCTGCAGATCTTCGATATATCTGCATAATAATCACCAGGTTCAATCTCTTTTCTTTCCTGAGAAAATTCAGTAAATTTTATTTTTCCTGTCTTAGCAATTTTCACTATGATTTTTGCCAACTCTATGAAATTTGTTGGTTTACCGGTACCCACATTGAAGATTTCTCCATAGGCATTCTGATTCAAGCCTGCCAGTAAGATAACCTCTATCAAATCTTCAATAAACAGAAAATCCCTCAAAATCTTCCCCGAGCCAAAAATAGGAATAACTTCACTATCAATGGCCTGACGAATAAACCAATTCAAAACTCCATACTCATCATGCATCATTTGATGGCGAGGACCGTAGGTATTGGTAATCCTTAATGCAATTGCCCTGATTTTATGGATCTCATCATACACCATAACTAAATTCTCAGCACAAAGATTAGTTATCGCATATACTCCTTTTGGATTCATCGGATGTTTTTCATCAACAGGTAACCGTACACTTTGCCCATACTGGCCGCGTGTTCCAGAAAAGATAATTTTTACATCCCTATTAAATTGCCTACATGCCTCTAAGATAACCAATGTTCCCTCTACATTTATACTTAAATCCTGCAGCGGATTCTTGATACTATCAACATGGCTTACCTGACCTGCCAAGTGGAAAATATAATCCTTATTTCTCACAATATAATTTACTGATTGTGAATTTCTGATATCCGAGAAATTAATTCTCACTTTCTTTTCAACAGGCTTAATGTTAAATAGATTTCCGCCTTGGCGAGGCAACATGTTATCGAGTATTGTTACATCTGCTCCTTCTTTTACTAAGGCAATTGCAAGATTACTTCCTATAAAACCCATACCGCCAGTTATCAACACTCGTTTATCTTTGTATCGCTCTTCCATTATATTTATTCCGATATTCACTCAAAAGTTCAAATACACTGTCACAGATATTCTTACACGATTTTGTTTTTAAGCTGTTGCCCAATATATATAGATCATAGACTACTCGTCCTACGTCATTATCCGATCCCGCGCTAAGATAGCCGCAGTTTGGCTTTCAAGTTGTCTTTCAACCCCTCGAAGGCGCTCTTATAGTCATCGAGCCTATCCAGGATTTCTTTTATCTGGGCTTCATCATAAATATAGCTGCTTAAATTTCTCTTCTCTATCATATCCAGCCATACATCCTCATCGGTTATAAGGCCTTGGACTAAGGCTTCTTTAAAACAACTTCTGGGATTCTGACAGTCAATGCCGATAAAATCCAGGTACCTCTTAATAACCTTCCACGACATCTCATAGGTAAATTCAAATCTTTTCACAACGAGGTCAAGGTATATATCCCCGTAACCTTCTTTAAAAAACTCATCCCTCCTGGTTACCGCGTAGGATGGTCAAAATCGGGATTAATAGTAACGATATTAACTTCTTTCTTTAACTCCATCGTTAGCTGATAAGAGATATCAGTAACCAACGAATGGATTTTAGCATGATCTTTTAGAGAAGAATCAAAAACTATTCCTAAGTCAATATCCGATTCCGCTTTAGGATAACCGCCGCATATGAACCGTATAGAAAAGCCATCTCTACATTATATTGAGCAGACTTTTTAAGAAAGAAAGCGCTTAGTTGGGAAACAAGAGAATCTTTCATATTTTTTAACTCTTAGGCCTTAAAGCAAATATAGATTATACCCCTCACCCTACCCTCTCCCCAAAGGGGAGAGGAATAGCGGGAGGATAACTCTCTCTACTCAAGAAAGGTATTCAAGGCTTGACGCCAAGGCAAGATAACAACGCCATTATTAAGCTTGCGCGGATGAGCGTCTTCTAAAGACACAACGAATAATAGCACATTAGGAAACCGTTTACGAAAAGCCGTACGCGTGGCGTCTGATATCGTGTCCGTTGATGTTTTGCACTCAAGGGCCATCATTGGCCCGCGAGGACCGGTTACCAGAATGTCAATCTCATGCTTTCCATCCCTCCAAAAAGAAAGCTCATAAGGTTTTTCATGGTAATCTCGTAAACGCTTTAATTCATTATAAAAGAAAGTTTCAAACAAAAAACCTTTCTCCTGTGGAGTGGGAGGATCAATCAGGCGATTCTGCAATGATCGGACAACCCCACAATCAAAGAAATAAAACTTTGGCCGCGCTTTCTTACGTTCGCTCCTATCCCAAGGCCACAGAAAATCACCCAAAAGAGTATCCTCAAGAATCGAAAAATATTCTTTGACTGTACTCATGGGGACCGAGGAATCGCGCGCCACAGAGGCGAATTCAATTGTCTCTCCGTTCATTTGAGCCGCCACGTTCAAAAATCTCTGAAACGCGCTCACATTACGAGTCAATGCCTCAGCTTGGACTTCTTCTTTGATATAAATTGTGCTATACGCCTTTAATTGCCGCCGCACGTCATCAACTTTCCCTTTCAGGAAAGTTGTTACCACGTGAGGCAATGTTCCGTAAGACAAAGCCATATTCAAATCAAAATCCTTGCCGACCTCAACATTGGTCAAAGGATAAAGCCGTAAATCAAGAGCCCTTCCACCTAGAAGGTTAGCGCTGCCGCGCCGTAGCTTGCGCGCGCTCGAACCGGAAAGGATAAATCTTAAACCAATCTCCTCAATTCCTTTCTGCACATAATCCAGAAGCGCCGGGACCCGCTGGACTTCATCCACAATCACCAGATTATTCTTATGTAAAGCCCGCAATTTTTCCCAGAATATAACCGGAGAACGCGAAAATGAAAGTTCTATCTCGGGATCCAGCAAATCAATAAATAAGTCTGAACGCAGCCGGCGCAGCAAGAAAGTCTTCCCTGTCATACGCGGACCAAACAAAAACATGGATCCTGAAATCTTATCTAAACTAAGCAGTCTGGGGTAGCTCATAATGTTAGAATAACATATATATGTTATTTGTCAAGCGTAGATAACATACCTAATGAGACCAACTTAATTGTTATTCGGCCTGCAGAGATCAACCTGATGCAGTTATCATCAGTTGACCCTACAATATCGCTCGCCTTACTCCTGCCCGCCAGCAGGCAGGGCAAACACTACAAATTACTGTATTTTGAATATCCATTTTATAAGGATAAATCTGGGGAGAGGGATAATTATATCAACGCTTCTTTTATCCGCTTCTCGTTTTGGCGAATCCAGCGGTAAATATCTGAAAGTATGTCTTTTGGCGTATGCTTAGGTTGCCAGGATAATTCTGAAGAAACCTTGTTGTTATCGTTTAAATATATGGTTATATCGCCGGGCCTGTTTTTTGTATCACTTCCTATTCTTAAGCGGTTACCTGTGATTTCCCTGCAAAGTTTTGTTGTCTCAAGTAATGATAAACTTACCGTGCTTCCTCCTCCAATATTATACACCTTACCATTAATTTTATCTAATTGAGATACCTGTAAATCAATGAGATGAAAAAGATCATCAATATGTAAAAGGTCCCTCACCTGTTTACCCTTACCGCCAAAGCCGATGTATTTAAGCGGCTTTTTGAAATAGTGCGCCAGCATCCATAGGGTAAACACCCCCTGATCCACTTTACCAAACTGCCAGGGGCCGGCAATTACTCCGCAGCGATTTATTACCCCTTTTATTCCGTAATTCGCGATATACTCTTGAATGAGGAATTCGGAGGCAAGTTTGGTAGCTCCGTAAAGAGTCTTTGGACCATTTAGGTCAAAATCATCGCCTATGCCATCTGCCGACCATCCTCTCAAATCGTCAGACTGCTTTTTCTTCCAGACAAACCTCGTATCCGTTTCTTCAATCTTAAGATTATTGATACTATTATACGGATAAACCCGACTGGTAGAAAGAAAAACTATATCCGCCTTGTGTTTCCTACACAATTCTAAGCAATTAACCGTCCCGGCAAGATTCGTATTGATGATGTACGACGGATTATCGCCAAAACCGGCAAGTACCGACGGTTCAGCGGAACACTCAATCATAAGCTCAATATCCCTTGCAAAGTATAAATCTTCCGCGTTTCTTATATCAGCATGCACAAATGCAATGCCCTGTTCTTTAAGACGATTGATGTTTAACTCTGAGCCGCGCCTTTTAAGGTTATCTAAGGCAGTGATTTTTAATGCTGGGTATTTTTGCTTAAAAGCAAGGGCCAGGTTGCTTCCCACAAACCCCGCGCCGCCGGTAATCAGTATAGTTTTATATCTCATAATCATCAGCCATCAGCTCTCAGCTCTCAGCTAAAAGTGCCCAGACCTGCAAATCTCCTCTAATATCATATCACTATCATACTTAAAATCCCATTGCGGATAGTGTGCCTTGAACTTGGAAACATCAGAGATATACCAAATATGATCTCCAACGCGGTTTGCAGTATTATAGTCGTAGTTTGCCTTTTTGTTAAGCAGTTTCTCTGTTTTTTCTATCGCTTCTAAGACAGATATATTTGAATGGCGGCTGCCCCCTGCGTTATACACTTCGCCATAACGCGGCTTCTGAACAAAATGCCAGAACATATTCACTAAATCGTAGCTGTGAATATTATCGCGTACCTGTTTTCCCTTATATCCGAAAATAGTATATTTTTTCCCCGTAGCAACGCACTTAATCAAATAGGCTAAAAATCCATGAAGCTCTGTCCCGCTATGGGCTGGGCCGGTAAGGCAGCCTCCGCGAAATATCCCTGTTTTTAAGCCGAAATACCTGCCATATTCCTGCACCAGGATGTCCCCGGCAAGCTTTGAGGCGCCAAATAAACTATGCTTACAAGAATCAACGCTCATTGATTCATCTATGCCGTTATAATATCGGTGGCCTTGAGGTAATTCATAACGCTTCTCTAATTCTACTAACGGCAATTCATTAGGCCTGTCGCCATAGACCTTGTTGGTTGAGGTAAAGATAAAAGCGGCATCCGGACAATACTTCCGGAAATTCTCAAGCAACACCAAGGTGCCATTGGCATTCACGGTAAAATCGGTAAACGGCTCTTTAGCAGCCCAATCATGGCTAGGTTGGGCCGCGGTATGAATGATTACATCGAATTTATTTTTCTGAAAAATCTTTTCTACTTCCTCATTATCGCGGATATCCGCGGGAAAATGCGCATACTTGTCTTTCAATTCCTCTTGCAATCTCTGCCTGTTCCAGGCGGTTGAAGCCTCCGCGCCAAAAAAGTAGCGGCGCATATCGTTATCAATGCCAACATTGCTATAGCCTCTCTCGGCAAAAAATAAGGCTGCCTCTGAGCCAATCAGGCCCGCTGAACCGGTAATAAGCGCGCGCATATCAAAGCCTCATATCTTTATCAATAATCTTGCTAAACTGGCGTTTTTTATGCCCAAAAAAATCATTAAAACCATTTAAAAACTCAATAACTCTATCCACATCCACAACTGCGTTTACTAAAAAAGGATTATGGCGATGCTGCTCCATTTTCCTGTAATCTTCGCGTATCAGCGCAGAATGCGCCATCTCAAGCAACTCTCTTTTGTCCTCTTGGCTTAACATAAAAACCTCGTTTTGTACTCGCTATATTTATCTTCAAGGTTAAATAACTTAAAATAATCTTCTAATAATGCCCAATCTAAATCTTTTTTATAATACCCAAGCAAAGACTCTATATCCGCGTATTCCTTAGTAGCCCGGGCGGCGTTATTCACTAAAGCCTGGATTTTAAGGCCGATAACATCTTCGGCTTTCAATACCTTTACCTTCTGCTTCCCGGAAAATACTTCCCTCACCTGAGCATTCTCAAGCATCTTACGCGCGATGTTTCTATGCGCTAGGAGGAAGTCAACTTCGCCAAAAATATTTAAAGCTGAAACATATTGCGCCACTTCATCGCTTTTGTGTACACAAGCATACCCTTTCTTTTTCATAATATCATCTACCCTTAACCAATCCTCACGGTAAATAAGTAAATCCATATCTATTGTCGCTCTAGGAACCCCCAATGCTCCTAAGGCAAAACCGCCTATTACCGCGTAACGGATGTCTTGCTTAGAAAACTCCTCAGTTATCAATTGTAAGACTACGCGAAAATCCATCAGGCGGGCCTCATATATTTATAATATAAAAATAACGCGCTCACGAGCGTTAAGAAGGTGACAACATTCGCTAAAATAATGATGTAATCTTGCCGGTGTATTCCATAAGCAATCCAGAAACCCGAGCCTAAAGAAAGCTGCAGTAACGTAATCAGGCTCACATCCTTCGCTGATTTAGTGATAGACATTTTTATTACCTGCGGGATATAGGCAAAACTGGTCAGGCATGCCGCGACAACCCCTATTAATTGCCAGAACATTGAGCACACTTTCCTGATTTATGCTTAAAGTCAAAGATATGGCCGAATACTCTTGGGGCGACACGTAAAAAGAAAGCGACATCTTCGACACTTGTTATTGAAAGTAGTTTATTGAAAATAAATTCAGGATTTAAGGCGATACTGTAAAGCGATTGGACTAGCCGCATTATCTTCTCATCAGGAATAGGGCTGTTCATCACAGGCTCTTTCATATCATATCTCTGCCAATCAAGCGTCTTAAGCCAGCTATTAGTTTTACACTCTTTGAATAAGGGCGAGCCGGGATAAGGGATGACTACCGTTGCCTGCATCGTATAGGCATAACCCTTTTTTAAGAGCCACTGGCCAAACTTGAGCGTATTCTGGGCATCTTCATAGGTTTCCCAGGGATAGCCAAACATAATGGTGATATGCGGGTATAAACCGCACTGACGCGCTAATTTACAGGATTCAATAATTTGCTCAACCTTTACATTTTTATTGATCCTGTCTAAGGTTTTTTGATTTGCCGATTCGATGCCAAAAAGCAGTAAACGAAATCCTGCCCTTTTCATTAAACGATACTCTGCTCCTGATAAGGCGCCAAAACGCATATTAGCGTCAAAATTAATCTTGCGGTTAAACCCCCGCGCTATCATGCCCTCACAAAAATCTTTAAGCCACTCTCCTATAGGAAAGCTTCCTGAATCATCCATTATCTCTTTGACGCCGTATTTTTCTATTAAAATGCCGACTTCGTCCAAAACATTCTCAACCGAACGGCTGCGAAATGTATCGTACAAAGTAGGCCAGGAACAAAATGTGCACTTGCCCCACCAGCAGTCACGGCTAGACATAATATATGTTCCAGGAGTGCGCTTGTAATTCCCATTCTCATACGCATACAATTTCCAATTGGTCAAATCGCGGTCTATTGGAGGAAGGGTATCCAAGTTGTGGTTAAGCTGAAATTTTCCGGTGTTTTTTATTGTATCGCCTTCACGATAGTAGATGCCCGGCTCTAGCTTAGTCGATAGTCGATGGTCGATAGCCGATAGTCCTCTATCCCTCAGGGCGTTGCACAAATTCAGCAAGAGAAAATCGTAGTCACCGCCAGTTAAAACAAAATCTACCTGTGAATGCTGAAAGGATTCCTCCGGCAGAGCCGTCACGTGGTCACCGAAGAGAACTATCGCCACTCCCCCTTCGCCCGCCACACTGCTTTGGCGGGCGTCCGCCAACGCTTTGTGGAGGACGTCCCTCGTCCTTCGTTTCAACTCATTAATTATCTTCCAATGTTCATTCACCACCGGAGTCTTGGTTTCAAAGGCGATTATGTCAGGTTTCTGCTCTTTGATAAAAGCATAAAACGTATCCAAACTCCAGCCTTCGGCTATACAGTCCTTCCAGATAACTTCATAACCAGCATTCTTTAAAAGGGTTGCCGCGGTAGCCGGAACTACAGGATAAATATAGGTAGGTTTTTTAAAATACTGGAACTGGCGGTTTTGGGATAAAAGCGGAATACCCTTGTCACTATTGAGTGGCGGATATCCTATGACTATCTTCACCTATCTATAACCTCTTGCTAAATCATTTTACACCCCGGGGGTGTAAAATAGGGTTTATTCTTCCGGCATTTTTTTAGCGCACAAGCCTTGTATGAAATATATACCATACATACAATGGCTTATTATTATACCCAAGAAAACAAGCAGCGTCAAACGAATGTCTCGGCACATACTAAAAAGAAAAACAACCGATAGATATAACCCTCCCGTCAAGAAGTAAACAACTCGTAACGCCTCAATCCACACTGAAGCTATACCTCCTACAATGAGGCCCGACACAAGCAAGGAAGGTAAAGAATAGGAAGGTTTCAGAGAAGTTTTCGGGAACCGCTTGACAAAATAGCCCCGATGCAGCGCGTACTGGGTAATTTGTTTTAGATGCCCCGAAAAAAGGCCGCGGCGGTGATGGTACACCAGAACTTCAGGGTCATAGACAATCTTTTTTTTCAAGTCCTCTACTATCTTCAGGCATAAAAAGGTATCTTCGCCGGGCCAAAACTTTGTAGCAAAGCCTCCGATTTCCTTGAAGGTTTTAGTACGGATAATAAAATTACAGGATGGATAATCATCAACCAATCTTTGTCTGCCCGGGATATAGCGATACCGGTGAACTCCGCTCATAGCATAAGAGCTATAGACCAGCCCGCTTGCTTTCTGCAGGAGGCTATCGGTTTCCGGCGTTACCGCCGGTCCGCTAACCGCGGCAATCTCGCTTTGGTCAAAATGCTTAAGCGCGCGGCGTAACCAGTCTTCCCGAGGATAGGCGTCATCATCAAGAAAAGCCAAAACATCACCCGTAGCCTGGGTAAGGACGATATCCCGCTTTTGCGGGGGAGTAACCGCTCCCGTAGGGATAATCTTGGTCCTAGGATAGCTGCACACTATAGCTTTATCCGGCAGGACTAAGATTTCAAAGTCAGGATAATCCAGCTTAAGGCAGGCCTCAATACATTCTCTAAGGTAAGGATTATCGCCTTTTACCGCGATAACTATCGAAACGGTCATAATATTTGAGTATATACGTCCTGAACCATATTGCCATAGTATCAATCAATGCTGTCCAGATAGAGCCAATGCCTATCCTCCCATAGCGCTGCTGGGATTGGAGCACTACAGGCGCCTCGGCAATTTTATAACCTAAGCGGTGCACATTGACTAAAATCTCTAAATCATACCCGAAAGCCTTTACCAAAATCCTAGGAAAAACCTTCTTTAGGACTTCGTGCTTAAAAAGTTTCAACCCGGTTTGGGTATCCCTAATCGGCAGGCCGAAAAAAATCTTTACCAGAAAAAAATAGACACTGCTCACGATTCTTCTATCTAAAGGGTAAGATAAACGCGAATTCGGATGGCGCTTTGAGCCTATCACCACATCAGCATCGTCAAGGCGCATGATGTCAAAGAAAGTCTGTATCTGCGCCGGATGAAGCTCCATATCCGCGTCAAGGAAGACCACATAGTCCCCGCTGGCAAGGCGAAAGCCGATTTTGAGCGCCCTTCCTTTACCCCGGTTTTTCTTGCTTTGCTTGACTATCACCTGGGGATGCTTTGATGCAGCCGCAAGCACATTCCGGTAGGTAGCATCAGAACTGCCGTCATCTACGACGATAATCTCGTATTTGCAGCCGAACTCGTTAAAAACCCGGATGGTTTCGCTAAGGCTCCCGGCGATACCTTTGGCCTCGTTAAAAGCCGGAATAATAACAGAGACTTTACCTTGAAGATTTTTCATTTAACGCGCCTGCTGAAATGCCAACCTTAAATTCAAGAAAAACAAACTGGCCGCGGATACTAAGGTAATCGTAACGACAAAAAACGGTGTCGCGTGAAATATAGAAATTGCCAATGTTTCTAGAAGGACAACGATGGCTAAGGGCAGAATAAAGCCGTATCGCTCAATTGACAGCTGATAGTAAAATAAGACGTTACTCATGGCAAAAAAGAGCATGCTCAGGCTGAATACCCGCCCGATAGAAATAACCTGAAGGTTAACTTTTCCGGCAATAAGTCCAAAGACAGCCTGTGGAAATAAATTATAGAGCAGAGCGGCCGCCCCACTGACTAAAAAAGTATAGCCAAGGCTTTTTGAAAGCACAGCTTTCGAGCTTTCGTTGACCGCGTGCAAATGAGAGATACGGGCAAACATCACCACATAGATTACCCCGGCGATAGAAAGAATAATTTTTCCAATCATCTGGGCTATCGCGTAATCTTGCGACTCATATACGAAAAAGTGCTTTACCAGAATCATGTCAATATTGGTCAGCAGGGCAAAACTCAAATTTACCGCCAAAACCGGGAAAATGTAGGCGTAGAGTGATTTCAGGGAGATTGTTTCCCTGCCCAATCCCCGCATGAGAAAACGTATCGGCCAAAGGCACACAACTAAGCCCACAAAAAGCGGCAGGAGAAATCCTAAGAGTGCCGCAATCAAGCCATCACTCACACTTTTTACCAACACAACCGAAAATAACAATTTACAGATTCCCGCAAATACAGTATATAGCGCCACCCAGGCGAATTTTTCCAGCCCCTGCAAACCGCCCATTGCTACCGAAGTAAGCCCGCTTAAGAAAAATATCGCTCCTAAAATAACAATACTTACTGATGAGCCTAAATGCAGGAAGCCAGCGATACGCTCCCTCATCAAAAACAGTATACCAAATAAAATACTGCTGAAAAGGAAGGCATGGAAAGCCATTTTCTGCCAGACTGTTTTTACACACTCGTGCTTCTTTTGGGCATTATGGCTTGAGACATGTTTGGTTACTATGGTGGCAAAGGCTACCGAGGGAACCCCAACGATGATGAATAAGGAAATAATTGAATTTAAAGAAGCAAATGCCTCCCTGGGCAATAGCCGCAGCATCATTACCTGGTACAACAAATTAAAAAAAGACCCCAGGCTTGAGGCGCAAAACATAATGATATTATTCTTGGTAAAGGTATCGAGGCGGCGCATTGTTTTTGTAAACGAACAGGAGAGAGAACTACTACTGAGTGACGACTTTTAAAAAACGGCGGCTTCCTGCTTTGATGGTTCCCGGCTTATTGATAAGGAGATTCGGGTCTTGAACCACGACATTGTCAAAGGCCACCGCTTGCTGCTGAATCAATCTCCGGGCTTCGTTATTAGACTTCACCAGCCCGCTTTGGGTAAGCACGTCAATAATTTTTAAAGGGCCGCTTATGCTATAGGCCGGTATCTCATCAGGGATTTCCTTCTGGGTAAATACCTTGCGGAAGTTCGCCTTCGCGTTTTCCGCTGCCTCAGAGCTATAATACTGGCTGATAAGTATCATCGCCAGCTTCTCCTTCGCCTCCTTGGGATGCAGCGACTTCGTGGAAGCCATATCCTCATCCGTCAATAACTCATAGTATTTATACATTAAGATATCAGATACCGACATGACTTTCCCAAAGATATCATCAGGGCTGTCATTAATCCCGATATAGTTACCCAGGGATTTGCTCATCTTATTAACTCCGTCTAAACCTTCTAAGAGAGGCAAGGTGATAACCACCTGTGCCTCCTGGCCGTAGTCCTTCTGCAGTTCCCGCCCCAGGAGTAAATTAAACTTTTGGTCCGTCCCGCCAATCTCAATATCAGCCTGTAAATGCACGGAGTCATAAGCCTGCAGGAGAGGATACATAAATTCATTCAGCCGCACATCCCTGCCCTTGTTAATCCGCTGCTGAAAATCCTCCCTGGCAAGGATCTGAGAAACCGAACCGTGGTGAAGAAGCTCAGAAATATCGTAAACCGACATCCGGGAAAACCAGTCGTTATTAAAGACTGTTTCGGTCCTGGCGGAGTCTAAAACCTTAAAAACCTGCTCTCTATAGGTGGCGGCGTTTTTCTTGACATCTTCATCAGACATGGAAGGACGGGCCTTATTTTGACCGGTGGGGTCGCCAATTCTCGCGGTAAAATCTCCGATAAGAAATAAAATGGTATGGCCTAAATCCTGGAATTGGCGCAGTTTTCGCAGTAAAACAGTATGCCCCAGATGTATATCTGGGGCAGTAGGGTCAAAACCGGCTTTTATTTTAAGAGGGGTTTTCTTCTCGAGACTTTGCGACAGCTTCTTCCTAAGTTCATTCTCAGAGATGATCTCAGAACAACCTCGCGTTATCTTAGCTAACTGTTGCCCTAAGGCATCCATCTGCTTATATCCTGGCAGATAAGCCTATCTTTGCCTGATCGATATCAATCTTAATTACCTTTGCCTTGATCTGATCGCCAGGCTTGAGCTTCTCCAGGATCTCTTTATCTATTTCACTAGAATAAATGAGCCCCTCAAGATTATCTTCAAGTTTTACAAATACCCCAAAAGGCGCTGTTTGCACAACCTCTACATCAAGAATACTGCCTACGGAATATTTTTGCGCGATTTCTGACCAAGGATTCGGCTCAAGCTGCTTTAAGCCTAAAGAAATCCTGCGGTTTGTCCCATCAACGGAAAGGACCACAACATCTATCTTTTGCCCTTTTTTAAGGATATCCTGCGGATGCGCTATGCGCTTGGTCCATGACATATCCGAGACATGAATCATGCCTTCAAGATTGTTATCCAATTCAATAAACGCGCCGTATTCAGTAAATCCTCGCACCTTTCCGGAAACTTTCGCGGCTACGGGATATTTGGCTTCGGCATCAAGCCAAGGATTGTTCTCCAGCTGTTTTACGCTCAGTGAAATTCTGCGGGCATCTCTGTCCATGCTTAAAACCTGCACTTCCAGGATATCGCCCACCGCGAAAACATTCTGCAGGTTGGTAACCCGTTTTGCCCAGGAAATCTCTGAAACATGGATAAGCCCTTCAATGCCTTTTTCTAATTCCACAAAGACACCGTAGGGCATAATATTGACGACCTTCCCTTTGACTTTTGAGCCGATGGAATATTTCTGCTCAATGTCTGTCCATGGATCGGGAAGCCTCTGCTTCAACCCCAGGGAAACCTTATTGTCCTTACGGTCAATATTCAAAATCATGACGTCTATTTTATCGCCCGCGGCAACCGCTTCTGAAGGATGGCTGATTTTTGCCCAGCTCATATCCGTAATGTGTAAAAGCCCGTCCACGCCCCCTAAGTCTATAAAGGCTCCAAAATCGGTGATACTTTTAACAGTCCCGGCTCTTATCTCGCCGATTTTCAGGTTAGTCCAAAGCTTCTCGCGGTTTTCAACCCGCTCCTTACTTACTGCTTCCTTACGGGAAACGATAATACTGTGGCGAAGATTATTCAATTTTACCAGTTTGAATTTGAATTGCTTTCCAAGAATCTCCTGATCTGAGACATTCCTGAAACTTGAAAGGGATATCGGCAAAAATCCTTCAATGCCGCAGACATCAAGCAGATAGCCGCCCTTGATTTTTCTCTTTATCGTGCCGTCCATTAAATCACCTTCACGGAAATTTTTATCTATCTTATCCCAGCCCTGGAGCTTGCCTGCCTTTACTTTTGATAAAACAACCATGCCAAGATCATTTTCCGTAGACTCAACATAGACATCTATTTCCCTGCCCACCTCCAGCTCATCCTTCTGGAATTCGGTAATCGCGATCGTGCCTTCTGACTTATAGCCGATATCTACCATCACCTCTTTGGGCCCGATAGCAACAATTTTTCCTTGGACAACATGGCCCTCTTTAATTATTTTAAAGCTATTTTCGTAAAGCTTTTCCAACTGCGCTGTTTTCTCTTCTACCATTGGTAGCATTCTCCTTTTCACATTAATTTAACTACATGAACATAGTAGTATGCACTAAAAGTGTGTTTCTGTCAACAAGTTTTGCTTAAATCTTTAATCCGGTCAAATACCTTCCGGGCAACCTCGGGATACGGCTGTTTTTTTTCAACCCATAGCGGCTGGCCAAAAACAACCGTAATCTTTACCGGCCTCATGATCTTGCTCTTTTTTCCCCAGGCCTTATACGAACCTGATATCCACGCGGGGATTATAGGAACACGCGCCTTGGCTGCCAAGAGGGCAAAACCGTGACTCATCGGCTGTAATACGCCATCAGGGCTCCTGGTACCCTCAGGAAACACCACCAACCCCGCATTTAAAGATAATCTGCGCACCGACTCTTTGACCGCGGCTAAATCCGCTGACCAGCGCTTTATAGGAAATGCCCCCACATTGCTTATCAGATACCTTAATAATGGATTCTTAAAGAGGCTGTCTCTGGCGGCGAAATTAAGGCCGCGGGGACAAGCGCTTCCTAAGAGAACAGGGTCAAGAAAACTGGCGTGATTTGATGCCACAACAAAGCCTCCTTTTCGCGGGATATGCTCTTTTCCTTTTGCCTCCAAATGAAAGTAAAACTTACAAAACAATAAACAAAAATTCCTCGCGGGCCAATAAAAAGACATTATCGCATTCTTTGTATTATTTCAGTGCCTGCCTGAAGCAATGCTTTGGCTCTTTTTAAGCTCTTCGCCTCGCTGTACAAACGCATCAGGGCCTCCGTGCCGGATGCCCTAAACATAAGCCAACTTTTATCTTCGCAGATAAGCTTCATTCCGTCGTAATCCTTCACTTCCACAACTTTTTTCCCCAAAAGGGCCTCCGGCAAATCCTTCCGGTGAGGCTCGATGTGATGCTCAAGCTTAAGGTCCTGACGCACATAATAATATCTGCCGAACTGTTTTTCCATAGCATCAATAATCCGCGCGATAGGCTTATCGCGATATGCCATCATTTCTAAGAGCAAAAGCCCCGCGACAGAACCATCGCGCTCCGGGATGTACCCTTTGACTCCCATGCCTCCTGCCTCTTCTCCGCCACAGAGAATATCCTCGGTTTCCATCAGGTTTGAAATGTATTTAAATCCAACAGGGGTTTCATAAAGCTTAACTCCCAGGTGCAGGGCGATAGCATCAATCATAGTTGAGCCGCAAATAGTTTTCACAATTCCGCCGGACCATCCTCTGTCCTCATGCAAATGCAATGCCAGGAGCCCGAGTATCTTCTGGGGATGGATAAACACCCCTCCCCCCGCGACCGCGGCAATCCTGTCGGCATCACCGTCTAAGGCAATGCCTAAATCGAATTTTTCTTTTGTCACCCTTGTTTTCAATTCCTGGAGATTCTCCTCAATCGGCTCCGGCTGCCTGCCTCCAAAGGAAGGGTTAATGCTGTTACGCATGAACTCTAAGCGTATATCTGTTCCTTTGAGTACCTGGGCAAGAAAACTATCGCCTGAGCCATACATCGCGTCAACTAAAACCTTAAATTTCTTTTTTCTTATTTTCTTTAAATCTATGTAAGAACGGATGAAATGTATATAATCGCCAATGAGGTCTTCTTTTTTAAGCGCGTCTCTAGCTACAACGGTTTTCACCGCGGATACGGCTAAGAGCTTCTCAATGGCCTTGGTGATTTCAGAGCCTGCCGCCCCGCCGGTTGAGGTCTTAATTTTAAAACCATTATACTGCGCCGGATTATGGGAAGCGGTAATCATTACCCCTAAATCACAGTTTCGCTTTCTGACGGCAAAACTTAACGCCGGAGTAGGAACAGCCTTGTCAGAGACTATCACCTCCAACCCGTTTGCCTTTAAAACCTCTGCCGAAGCCTGCGCGAACTCAGCAGAGAGAAAACGCGTATCAAAGCCTATGGCAACTTTCTTCCCAGCGCCTACATAATCTGCTACCGCCTGAGAAACTACTTTGACATTAGCAAAAGTATACTCCTTAGCTATAATCGCGCGCCACCCGTCAGTTCCAAATTTTATGTCAGCCATGTCTTAACCTTTCTATCGCTTTTCGCTTATTTTTAGCCTTAAAAATATAAGTGCCCGCGGCCAGAATATTTGCCCCTGCCTTTATCGCAAGAGGCCCAGTGAGAGCGTCGATACCTCCGTCAACAGCTATATCGCCTTTAAAAAATGAACGGATTTGAGTAATTTTTCCTACTACTTCAGCCATAAATTTCTGCCCTCCAAAGCCGGGATTAACCGTCATCACCAGTACCATATCAATGCAATCGCAAATATTTTTTATTTTTGCTGCCTTTGTCGCGGGGTTCAGGGCAACCGCTAATTTTATGCCTTTTCCGTGCAGTAACCGCGCTTGATGGCGCACATCCTTTTCGCTTATGGTTTCAATATGCACGGTAATGATATCAGCGCCAGCCTCAACAAATTTATCAATGTACTTAAGCGGCTCGCTTATCATAAGATGGGCCTCAAAAGGCAGGCGCGTAACAGGGCGCAAACTTTTCACGAGCCCAGGGCCAATAGTGATATTCGGCACAAAATGCCCATCCATAATATCAATATGCCAGAAATCAGCTCCTGCCTGCTCTACCCCGCGGATATCCTGGGCCAGCCGGGTATAATCAGCGGCTAAAATCGATGGGGCAACCTTTATATTCATCTTGGCTCTCTGCTTTCAGCTCTCTGCTTTCAGCTCTCTGCTTTCAGCTGGCCGCTGAAGGCTGAAGGATTATTTATACAGCCTTTTTTTCTCAATATAGTTATATACCTGTTTGGGAAGATAATAACGCACTGACTCGCCATCCTTGATACGCTGGCGCAGGCGAAATCCGGAAACATCTATTGATTCAATCACTACCGGTAAGATATCCTTGGGCAAATTCCTAAGAGGATAATTCGGCCTTAAGGCAACGGTAAATTTGGCTAATTTCATTACTTCCTGAATATCCTTCCAACTCGTCAAATACCCCAAGGCATCTGAACCTACAATAAAAAAGAATTTGTTAGCCTCTGGATAGAGGCGATGGAGCTCTCGTAAAGTATCAATGGTATAGGATTTACCTTTCCGCCTTATTTCTATATCTAAAGCCTCAAATAAAGGATTATCCTTGAGCGCCATTCTGACCATTTTCAGGCGTTCTTTGGCGGGAAGCAACCCTTTTTCTTCCTTATGCACCGGAGAATTGACGGGAATAAAAAATATTTTATTCAGGCCGAGCTTCTGGCAGACCTCATCCGCGAGAATAAGGTGGCCATTATGAATGGGGTTAAAGGTGCCGCCTAAAATACCTATTTTCATATAAACCTGTGGGCGAGTCAACGGGTTAACTGGTCAACGGGTTAAAAATTCTGAACCCGCAAACCCGCTCACCGACTAACCCGCATACCCGCTAACTTACGTCCTTATCTGCCCATTCCCAAAAATCATATACTTATACGTAGTCAACTCCTCAAGCGCCATGGGGCCTCGGGCGTGTATCTTGTCGGTTGAAATACCTATCTCCGCGCCCATGCCGAATTCATAACCATCGGTAAAACGGGTTGAGGCATTCACATAGACACAGGCGGAATCTACCCTCTGAAGGAATCGAAGCGCGGCAGAGTAATTTTCAGTAACAATGCTCTCCGAATGGCGCGAGCCGTAATGATTAATATGCTCAATTGCCTCCTGGATATTTTCCACAACCTTAACCGACAGGATAAGGTCAAGGTATTCGGTTGACCAATCGCTCTCGGTTGCTCTCGTAATCCCTTTGACGATCGCGCGCGTTGCGGGGCATCCGCGCACTTCCACTTGCGCGTCGTGGTAGGAGCGTACCATTGAAGGCAAAAACCGCCGCGCGATATTTTTATGCACCAGAAGCGTCTCCATGGCATTACATACCCCCGGACGCTGGACCTTGGCATTAAAACAAATGGCTTCTGCCATGGAACAATCCGCATACTCATCCACATAGACATGGCAGATACCCTTATAATGCTTAATCACCGGGATTTTAGAATGGTTTTGCACAAAAGAAATAAGCCCCTCTCCGCCTCGGGGGATTACAAGATCGATATAACTGTCAAGAGCCAAAAGATACTGCAACGCTTTTCGCTCGGGAGTGTCAATAAACTGTAGCGCGCCGTCAGGGATACCCGCTCTTTTGGCGGCAGTATCCAAAAGATTAAAAAGAACACGATTGGTATGGATTGCCTCTCGCCCCCCTCGCAAGATACAGGCGTTTCCCGATTTAAGGCATAAGGCAGCGCAATCACTGGTGACATTAGGCCTTGACTCATAAATAATGGCTATCAGTCCGATAGGCACCCTGACCTTCTGAATCCATAAACCATTAGGCCTCTGCCAGCCCGCGATTACTTCGCCTACAGGGTCTTTGAGAGAAACAACCTCTCGCAATGACTCCGCCATGAGATTAATCCGCGGCGCGCTTAGGCTTAAGCGCTCAAGCAGTGGCTTGGATAAGCCCTTATTCGCGGTGAGGTCTTTTTTATTTGCCTTCAGGATGGCTTCACTGTTATTTTCTAAGGCCTCGGCCATTTTCCTGATAGCAGTATCCTTGATTTTTGAAGGCACCACGGCTAACTCATAAGAAGCCTTTTTTGCCTTTACCACAATCTCTTGTATTTGTTTAACGGTCATTCTATCACCACCAGGTTATCTCTATGAACAACTTCCCGCGCAAGGCGCGCTCCTTTATGCAGGGCTAATACAGAAGATGAAAAATTAACCTCACCCCGCGCAAACTCTTTCTGCTGGCTGTCAACGATGCTCACTGTTTCACCTGGCTCAAAATCACCATGTATTCCGGTTATCCCTACAGACAATAGGCTTCTCCTGTTTTTTACCAATGCCTGCTTGGCCCCTTCATCCACACTAATAGTGCCTTTTGGCCTGACCCCATAGGCAATCCAGCGCTTCTTGCTTTTGAGGCTTTGACCCCTGGCAATAAATACCGTGCCCACGCTCTCACCGATAGCCGCCTTGATAAGCGAATCATCGGCCTTGCCGCTGGCAATAATAGCAGGGATACCCACATCAAGGGCAATCTTAATCGCCCGGATCTTGCTCGACATGCCGCCAACACAGGCCTCTTTATCGGTATTACAGCAGAGCCGGTTTATCTCAGGGGTTATCTTTTCCACCACAGGAATCACTTCTTTTTGCGGCAGGCGGTAGAGGCCATCAACATCGGAAAGAATAATCAACAGGTCAGCCCCGATAAGGTTCGCCACTAATGCCGAAAGCTTATCGTTATCACCGAAACGAATTTCATCAGTAGAAACCGTATCATTTTCGTTAATGACAGGGAGCACCTTGCGCTTTAATAAATGAAGCAGCGTCTTACGGACATTAAGGTAGCGCTGCCTATCTTCAAAATCATCCCAAGTAAGTAACACCTGGGCACAGAGGCGCTTGTTGCGGCCAAGCAGCCTGCGGTAGATACCCATGAGCTCATTCTGGCCAATGGCAGCCGCTGCCTGAAGGCTGGCAATATCTTTAGGCCTTTGTTTGATGCGCAATAAGGACATTCCGCAGGCAACCGCGCCTGAAGAAACCAGGACTATTTCTTTGCCCTGGTCAAATAAACCGTTGATCTGCTCAATAATAGCTTTCAGATATTTAAGCTCAAGCACATTCTGCTTGGAACTGATAAGGCTTGAGCCGACTTTAACGACTATGCGTATAAAGTTTTTTCTTGATTGCATGCAGTAATTCCTTGAGCCCTTGAGATTCTTTGGCTGAAATGGGTATGATCTTTTTCTTGACTGTTTTCTGAAAATTTTCCAGGTTTTCTTTGGCCTGCGGTAAATCCATTTTGTTTGCTACGAGAATCCTCGGCTTCTTAAAGACCTCACCGCTGTAAAACTTAAGCTCGTCATTAATAGTGCGATAATCATCAATGGGGTCTCTGGCGTCTAGTCCCGCCATATCAATTAAGTGCACTAAAACTTTGGTCCTTTCAACATGGCGCAGGAACCTATCGCCCAGGCCGCGGCCAAGGTGAGAATCTTTGATTAAACCGGGAATATCCGCGATAGAAAAACTAGTATCCTCATCAAAAGAAACAACCCCCAACACCGGTTCCTTTGTCGTAAAAGGATAGCTTGCGATCTTCGGGTGCGCGCGGGAAACTTTGGAGATTAAGGTGGACTTTCCGCTATTAGGGAACCCCACCAGCCCGATATCGGCAATAAGCTTTAAATCCAGAAGTAATTCCTTTTCTTCTCCGGGCAGGGCCTGAAGGTCTTCGTCCTCTTTGGCGTGCACGCTCCCCTTGCCGCCGGAGCCGCCTTGAGCGGCGATAAACTGATTCCCATCCTCAAGAAGCTCCCGCAAACGGCATCCGGTTTGGGCATCAGTTACTATCGTGCCGCAGGGCACCAGAATTATCTTATCTTCGGCATCCTGCCCTTTTTTCCGGTTCGATGAGCCATGGGCGCCTGCCTGAGCCGTAAAATGCCGGCGGTAAGTAAAATCATACAGGGTTAAAAAATCATTTTCGGCGCGGATAATGATATCCCCGCCCTTTCCGCCGTCGCCTCCGTCGGCTTTTTTATAGCGGGAATACTTATCCTTGTAAAAGCTCCTGCAGCCGCCTCCGCCGGAACCTGCCTTTACGTTTATTTTAGCGCTGTCAATGAACATAATTTTCCCTACGAGTTATCAACTCCCCCATGATAGAGGTAATTGATAGTAAATCGCCAATCACCCGGACGCGATAACCAAATTCAAATAATTTGATAATGTCTCCCGGAAAAACCATCGCAAAGCCAGAGCAAATTTCTGTTTGATTATTGGTTATTGGAATTTATTTGTATCTTGTAATTTGGTTATTGGAAATTGACGGTTAGTCATTTAGCGATAATTTCTGTCACACCGGACTAGGCATGTATTTCCTTAACCTTGACCCGCGTGAGCTGCTGGCGATGGCCCTTCGTCGTCTTGCTTGATTTTCGCCTGCGGTATTTAAAGGAAATAACCTTTTTGCTTTTTAAATCCCTGACTACCTGGGCTGTTACCTTGGCATTTTTTATGTAGGGCCTGCCCAGCGTTAGGTTATCGGCGTTACTAATGAGTAATACGTTTGAAAAACTCACCGTATCCTGCTTTAGCTCACCTAATTTTTCCACATCGATAATATCATCTTTTTTTACTTTGTACTGTTTACCGCCTGTTTCAATTACCGCATACATAGTATCACCTCTTTTTTTTATTCGACTTTTACTTCTTCTATGTGCGCGTTCGGGGCAAGGGTAAAACCAACCTTGGTCCGGTAACGCTTTTCGATTGTTTCGATTAATTTTTCATTTTCCCTGAGCAACTGATTGATTACTTCAGGATGCGCGCTTACCTGCACTTCTTTTTTATGCGGATTCTCAGAGAGCAGCCTCTGCAATTCCTTCAGGATCCAAATCACCATGGTAGAAACAGATTTTATCTTCCCTCTTCCATGGCAATACGGGCAGGCGGCATACGAAAGGCTTTCGATAGTCCGGTATACCCTTTCTCGGGTCATTTCCACGACTCCGAACTTTGATATCCCTAAAATCTCATATTTCGCCCGGTCACACTTAAGAGAATGTTTCAAAACCCTTAAAACATCCTTACGATGCTCCTCTCGTTCCATATCAATAAAATCAATGACAATAATCCCTCCCAAATCCCTCAGACGCAGTTGGCGGGCCACTTCACAGGCAGCCTCAGAGTTAACGGAGAGCGCCATATGCTCAGGGTCATAGCGTTTGCGGAACCTGCCTGAGTTTACGTCAATGACGACAAGCCCCTCGGTAGGTTCAATAATCAAATATGCCCCTGATTTAAGAATAACCTTGCGTTCGTAAATTTTATCGATCTGCTTTTCAACATTCTTAGCCACAAAAAGATCGCTTTTTTCTTTATGCAATTCTATCTGCTTGATTAAATCATCTGAAAATACGCGAAGGAAATTGCAAATCCTGCGATGTTCATCCTTTGAGTCCACAATCAATTTACTAATGGTATCGTCAAAGGAATCCCTGATAACGCGCAGGACAATATCATATTCCTCATAGATAAGCGCGGGGGCGGTATTTCTCTGGGCGAAGGAATGTATCCGCCGCCAAAGCTTGAGTAAAAACAATACGTCTCTGTGTAATTCGCGCTTTGCTTTACCTTGAGCAACCGTTCGGACAATATAGCCGATATCCGTGGGGACATTGACCTCTTCCATAATCCCAAGAAGCCGGGAACGCTCCTCTTTATCATCGATACGCCGGGAAACGCCGCGATGCGCGTCCTGAGGCATGAGCACCAGGTAGCGTCCCGCCAAGCCAATATGTGTCGTCAGGCGCGGGCCTTTAGTACTAATAGGCTCTTTTACGACCTGGACCAGCACCTCCTCGCCTTTTTTAAATTCCTTCTTCTTTGCTTCAATGGGAATAATCGGTTCAATAGGCTCAACAATATCGGAAAGATACAAAAACCCCTTTTTATCTAACCCTATATCCACAAACGCGGCACCGATTGAAGGGACTATGGTTTCAATCTTTCCCTTATAAATATTTCCTACAATTGTCTTATCTGTCGGCCGCTCTATATAATACTCATCAAGCACCCCGTCCTTGACAATTGCCGCCCGCTTTTCCTGCATTTCTACATTCACTAAGATTTCATTTTGCATTCTTACCCTTCATTAATTATACTTCTTACCAATTCAACCTCGTAGGTTGAATTGGTTTTATGTATATTCTGTTTTGGTTATCTGTATTCCTTCGGGCAGTTCGTCCTGAAGTTTCTGGGCGAATTCCGCGCACCCTATTTCCTGCCGTAAACGAAATGTTACTTCCTCCGATTCACTCTCAACACCTAATTTTAAGGCCCGTGTAATCACTATCTTCGCGTGTTTACTAAAACCTTCAGAAACCTCAAAAGGCAAATCTGCCCTGCGCAGCGCCCTGCCAAAAAGGCGCAACAGGTCTAAATGCGACATATACTTACTCAAACCCACTTTTGTAAATACCACCCTAACCTTATAAGGCATCGTTATAAGCCGCGGCTTAATAAACCCTGTAATTTTTGGGGAATTTAGATAGGGAGAGATGCTCCTGGCCACTACCTTAGCCAGGAGCACAGTACAGCGCTATCGCGTCATCGCTTTAGAAGGGCATTACTGCTCTATCCGCCAGTAAAATCTTTAAGCCGTTACGATTATCTGACGCCTTAGAAAGTATTGAGATTCTAATTATGTTTTTTCTTCTTCTTTGGCTTTAGCGTATTCAATCTCTCTTCCAAGGTTGCTATAGAAGCTTCGTCAAATTCTCCTTCTTTTACAATGTGCGCGGTAATAAAAATCAACAAATCCACCTTTTCAATATCATCTGTCTGGCGCTGAAACAAAAGCCCGATAAGAGGGATACTCCCCAAAAAGGGTACCCCGACACGCCCCTTTGACTTCACGTCTTTTAAAAGCCCTCCGATAACGATGGTCTCTCCGTCTTTTAAAAGGACCTGGGTCTCGGCTTCCCTGGTATTGATAATCGGGAATTTTGAAAGTGTCGCGCCGCTATCGCTTTTTACCTCTAAAGTTTCGGTAAATGAGGTAACCGCGGGATGGATAATCATGTTGATAAAATCCTTATCGCTTATCTGCGGGACAACATTAAGCTGTATCCCGATATCCTGGTATTTATCTAACGTTGAGCCTGTAATCTTTCCGCTTTCCGTAGAAACATCAGTCTTGATTAAAGGATACTTCTGTCCTACTAATATCGCGGCTTCCTGATTATTCAAAGTCAAAATCCGGGGCGCTGATAAGGTATTTGCCGTAACATCTTCATCTAAGGCGTGTAAAATCGCCTCAAACTGCGCGCCGGTAAGCTTCCTGAACGCGACACGCAAGCCCGTGTTTATCGTCGTTAAGCCTTGCGCCTTTGGCCCGAAAGACGTCGGGGTAATCAAATCGCTAAGCGCGTGAGCACCTACCTGAGTAGTGTCTGCACCACTCCTATTCTTTGATGACGGGCTAAAAGTAAGGGCGCCGGTAGATGATGATGCCCCGGCAGAACCGGTTCCCCAATCAACTCCGATATCCCTCAGACGGTCCTTATTGGCTTCTACAATACGCGCCTCTATTAATATCTGTTGCGGCTTAGTATCAATTTCAGCAATTAGTTTCCGTATACTGTCTAAGACCGGAGGGACTTCGGTAATAATCAAAGTCTTGGAACGGGAAACGGTTTCCTGGCCTACCCTTTGGCGTTTTCCCACATCAGATCCGCCAAACTCCCAACCAGCCTGCCCTGTTGCCTCGACAATGGTAATTTTCCCCCGTCCCGACATCTGAGGCTCTATGGCCTTCTTGGCATCTGAAGCATCAATATATTTAAGGAGAAACACCTCGGTCATCGTTGGCTGGACCTGGGCAAGCTCTACTTCCTGCTTCTTCTGCTCAGTGAGCTTATCAATGGGAGCAACCATGATAATGCTGTCTTTTTGGTCATAGCCATAACCATAGGTACTCAAAATCACCTTAAGCGCGTCCTGCCATGGGACATTGGTCAACTTCATCGTCACAGACCCTTGCACGTCAGGGCTGGAGACAATATTCGTCCCGGCTTTGTAAGAAATAACCTTTAAGACACTCCGGATATCGGCATCTTTAAAATCAAGGGTAATCCTTCCCGGAGCAAGAATTTCTTCAGGGACAACATCCTTGGGCTCTTCAACAGCGATAGCCATAGTGCCACTAACCTCGGAAGCAGGAAGATTAGCTTGCGGCATATTGCCTTGGGCAAAAACTAACGAACAATTTTTAAAATAGCTTTCCGCACAAACTACTCCCACTGCCATAAGAACGAGTAGCTTTACAATTTTTTGCTTCATTATCACTCCTCCTTTTTTAGTTCTACTTCAAATTCCTTATCCGACTTTAGAAAAATTATTTTTTGAGATTCAATCCTGATGATTGTGGCCGCGCCGATAGAATCTCCTGCCTTCCATATCTCGCCATCAATAACCGCGTAAGAACCGCCCTTAGGATCATAGATGATACCTTCCAGATAAATTTCATCGGTTTTGCGTTTACGCGCCGGAGGCTCAATAATCCGGCCTTCCTTGGTTACCAAAGCGACAAAAGGATCACGCTTCTCCTTGGTATCGTAAACAAACTGCCTTTCTTTAGGAACTCTCTCTGCCTTGACAGCGCCATTTTTCTTCCCGAAAGCAGCATTTTCCTTAGCAGAAGCCGCTTGAACAGCTATTATTATAACAAAAAAAACCGCAATAAAAAAGTATTTATTTTTTATTAACATATACGCTGATCTCCACACTAGCAAGTTGCCTGCTCGATTCCGAACTGCTGGCGCCCATCGTCATTGAAATAATGGAAATAAACGGGTTATTTTCCAGGCGGTTTATAAATTCACCAAGCCTATGATAGGCGCCGCTCAACTGCAGGCTGAAAGGAAGAGGGGAAAATTTCAAGTTGCCGGCTGCTTCCTGCGGCTTTTCACTTGATAACAGAGCCTCCGCCGCGGGCTTCATTTGCATAATCTTTACCCCTGTGGCGGATGCCTGCTGTGAAATTGTATCTAAAATAAAGGGGATATCGTTATCGCTGAAAATATTTTTTTCGATGCCAACGTTTTTGGCTTCTGAAGCATCGGCTTGAGCCTGCAGCTCTTTAAGAGAAACAAAATTTTTCTTATATTCGCTTAAACGAGAGCCCACCTGATGCAGTTTTAGAGCTTTGGCACTGAGGGCGCGCAGCTGCGGCCCTAGAATGAAGGCAATTTCAATGTATAAAAAAATAACAGCCAAAAGAATACCCGCTATAAGTATTTTCTTCTCTTGGCTTTTGAATATTTTAAAATCCATGCAAACAGTCTTTTCGGCTATTTCCTTAAAGAACCCGGTTTCGTTTGAGATTGTGAGCTGATGATAAAATCAACGACTTCAACATCCCCTATTTTTCGCCTTTGCACCGAAGCAAGCTCAAGGCGGGGAAAAGCCTTGTATAGCTCAGGGAGCGCCCGTAGGCTATTGAGAAACTTCCCAATCTGGGCCAGCTCCTGCGCGCCAAGCGATACGCAGCTTCCTTTTAACTCACAGGCGTCTTTGGAAAGCGCGAGCTCGTAAAGCCATACGCCGTCGGTTACGGCATCACTTATCGCGTTAAGCTTAGGGCTTACTGAAAAACGCTGCGTGCCTAAACGCACCATTAATTCTTCTAAAACCTTGGTCTTGTCCATTTTTGCCTTTAGCTCATCTACCTCCAAACGCTGCGGCCCTATCGCGGCAAAGGCTCGCTCTGCATGGTTAAGCATAAGGCTTTGGAAAAAAATAATTGCCTGTAAACCCAGATGCGCGAGCACCACACTACAGACGCTAAAGCCGATTATTTTTTTATTTCCGGCCAGATTGAAGGTTAATTTTGGAAGTTGCTTTTTGCGCAGATGTTCGGGAAGGAGATTAATTTCTATCATCGTAATGCTAATCCCAATGCTACAGCAAATAAAGCTGCCTTAGGCTTAAGCTCTTCTCTTGCTAAAGAAACATCAAAGGGAATATCGGAAAAAGCCTCAAAATGAGTAAGCGCGACATTCAGGGAACGGCTCAAAGAATCTGTAATCCCCGCGTTTAAGCTTGGGCCTCCGCTTACGTAGATCTTGTCTATAGGTTTACCGCTTTGATTCTCATAATAATCAAGGGATGAATTTATCTCTGAGGTAAGCCCTTGTAACGCCGGAGCTTGCCCGCCAAAAGCGATATCCCTGCTAAACCTTAAATAAGGGCCTTCAGTAATAATCATATTCGTATACCGGGCGCCAATATTAAGCAGCACGCAAGCATTGGCATCCTGCGCGGGAATTACTCCTTGTGAAGGCAGCTTAAGCTGAGTAAACACATTAGCCAGGCAAAAACAATCCACATCTACAATTTTAGCGCTTAGCCCAACTTTGTCAATAAGATTCATACGCTCTTCAAGGGCAGCCTTCTTGACCGCGGCTAAAACCAGGAGCATCTTATTATTCTCAAGTTTCTCTTTAACGATCGCGCAGTCCAAGATAATCTCATCCAAAGGAAAGGGAATATACTGCTTGGCTTCAAACTGCATCGTGCTCTTTAATTCAGAAAGCGTCATCTGGGGAAGAATCACGTAGCGCGTAATCACGGACTGTCCTGAAACGGAAATATTCACCTGAGAGCCGGAAATTCCCTGCGCGTCGACGAATTTCTTCAGAGCGATTGCTCCATCATCTTGAGGAGAGAGGTCAGTGTACGCGGCTTTCTTGATAGTATACTCTTTGCCCTTTTTTTCAAGAGCAATTACTTTGAGGCTCGAGGTGCCGATATCCAATCCCAAAGAAATACTTTGCGGTGTCAATTTACTTTTCAGTCTTTCTATAATTGCTCGCATACGCTCATATGCCTCTTGCAACCTGCGCGGTTAGAAGAGGTTATTCCATATCACTGAGTCAAGGGATAGGGATTTTGGGTATCACGCCAGGCGGAGATTTGCACGCTGGCGTCAAGATTAAGGAATTTTATGGAATCCATATAAACTTTGTTATAGGTAATATTGGTGTTTCCATTCATCTCCGCTTCATCACCCGCCCAGACTCCGCCGTTAATATTTAAATTCCCCGCGCCGCCATTTATGTCAAAGTCTCCTCGGGTGTAAATAGCGCCTTCTACCTGCCCGTTTCCGTTTATGCTGGCATCTTCGGTGGCATTAGGGTCAGTAATGACATTGCCTACCACCACAAAGAAGCCGCCGATAGTGCCGATGTTGCCGTTTAACGCCAAATCGCCTTCTATATACACAATGTTGGGAGTTCCGGTTGTCCCGTCATTAATGTCAGTCGGCGGAGAAAACCAGAAGGAACTTGGAAATGCCTCGGATCCTGTTGCCTGATTGATAAGTTTGTTGCCGCTTACAACATAAAGGTTCTGCTGTGCCACACTCAAAGCGCGCATCTGCGTGAAATCAAACCGGGCTAAAGGGCTAATTGAGGGATCCTGGGTTTCTGTCCCGGTTATATAGTCGTGCTGATAGTCAAGCTCATCCGCGTAGCGTACCTTTCCGTTTACCTGATAGGCGTTGCCGTTTAAATCTATGTCTCCTCCGGAATAAATGGCATTCTCATAAAAATCAGGAGGAATAGTTTTAGACATGGTCGCTTCTATGATACGGCTGGCGCGGGCCTGGCCGGTAAAAGGGATATAACCGGTCGCGGTAACGATACGATTCTGCCCGCTTTGGGCTATACTTACCTGATACCCACCCTGGCCAAGGGCGGTCGCGCTGACGGAGTTCAAGTCATAATTGTTACGCAACTCATAGAGTGCCCTGTTAATCCCGCTCTCGGCAAGCCAAAAGGCCTGGGTTGACTCTTGATATCGCTTAGCTATGTTGTTTTCGGAGATACTGCGCGAAAGTATCGCGCTGCCTAAGATAGCCAACACCAATATTACCGCAAAAGCAATAATGAGTGCTGCTCCTCTATTATTCATTTCTTAGCTTAACCTCCTCTATCAAAGGCCCGGCAGAAGGAAAAACCACTACCCTCTGCCTGACGGTCTTAGTTGCCTGTAAACTCACCTGCAAGGTATAGCTATTATTTCTGGCAGCCTGACAGGCACCGTTAGATTGCAGCCAGCAAAAGCCTAAACTGCTGACATCATTTCCCAATACCTTACTTACGCCATTTGGATGCTGGCGAATAAGCTGGCCGTTAATCAAAGTATAGCTTATAGGGTCAGTATAACTAGCAATATAAAACTGGAGGCTATTGCCGCCGGCGCCAATGGTAACGTCTCTAGACGGGTCAGCCTGCCGGATTTCCCGGGTCATACCATCCATAATGTGCCGGGCCTCCTGCTGTAAGTCTACCAGCCCCATATCAGAATGCCAGCTCATGTCCGCGACATTAAGCACCGCGAAAACACCTGTGATCAGCAGGAGGAACAGGGCAGTCGCAATCAAAATTTCAACCAAGGTAAGTCCTGAAGGCTTTGGTATCCTCTTGCCTTTTAAAAAAAATATATGGCTTAATGGGTTTTTCATGGCTCAGTGATGAGTGTTTCTAAGGATGTTGACCTATCCCTTAGCCCGCGGTCTTTCCAACTCACCGTAACATTGACGTTAAGCCGGTCGGTACCTGTCCATACTGCCTGCGTGCTGATTGACTCAGTATTAAGAACAATCAAGCCTTTCGCGCTTATCGCGGCGTTATCCCAATCCCAATTTGTCTCTGGATTTATAGCCCCCGACTGCATACTTACGAAATTAGTATTTTTTATCTCCTCTAAAACGAGCTGGGCATGCCCGGTTGCCACGCTCAGATTCCGGTTAGTTTCATTAAGAAAGATACAGCTGATGAAAAGGCTCAATGCCCCTGCCAAGACAAGAGCCATAACCGAAAAAGCCAGCAGTAATTCCGGAAGGGTGAAACCTTTATTAAGTTTTCTTGCCATAGCGCCTGCCACCAGCTTTCCTAGAGATTCCTAAATCATTGCACGAGAGGGTCCGCTGCCGTTGCCTGGCCGGTTGTTGAACTATGTATCGCGCCCTCCTGATCTATATAAAAATATCTATTACCGCTTACTCCGGGGGTAACCGGATCCGCGTTCACAAAATAATGGTCAGCATCAACAAAGGTAAACGTAAACTGATAGCCCTGCTTTGTTCCTGAACCTAATACAGAATCTATATATGCCGGACTAGCAGAAGCTAAATCCGTCAAACCGGTGAGAGGATACGTATTATCATTAGCGCTGTAATACATCTGGCATCCCTTATGGATTGCCTTCATGCCCGCTATTGCCGCAGCTTCATGTGCAAGAAGCCTAGAGCGCAAAACTTGAGGAACAGCAAGCCCTGCTAATAAGGCAATAAGAGCAACCACCAGCATTATTTCTACGAGCGTGAACCCTTTGGCTATCTTCATTTTAAAGAGCGGAAAATCTCTTAGGAAAGTTCTAATCTAAGGCAGTCATCATTCCTGCATCATCTCATTATTTTTTTAATAAACCACAGGTTAGATAGATCAATAGTTAATCCCCATTCAAAAATCAGTCTCATCTCTTATGTTTCATCTATTTTTTAAGCAACATTTCTGAAGACAAATGGCGATGGAAATACCATCGCCATTTGTCTTTTTCCAAAAAAGTTTTTATTTCTACTGTAATTGTGTAGCACCTCCCTGTCCAATACATGCTGCAGTATCTACAAAGCCTGCCGCTGCCGTTGTTGCATACATAAGGCCTGTTTCATCAACGCAAAAGGCACGGTTTCCTGTTGTTCCTACAGTTGTTGGATTTGCCCTAACAGTATAGGTATTCGCTGTATTTCGTCCTATACTAAAGGTATAGCCGCTTTTTGTAACAGGATCTGCTGCGCCAACAAAACCCGTGACATACGGAGGAACAGCACCAACAAGGTCAACTGCTATATCAGCAGGATACAGTGGAGCAGCCTGAGCTGACCTAAACGTCTCAGCACCAGTGCTTAATGTCTTTACACTACCGATAGCATTTGACTCATTGGCATTCATACGCGAACGTAAAAGCCCGGGAATTGATATTGCCGCCAAAAGCGCTATGATTGCCACCACAATCATAATTTCAACTAAGGTAAAACCTTTCTTATTTTTTGTAAACATATTGCCCCCTTTCTGCCTTTCAAAGGCAAACTTATTCTAACACCTGATATTCTATTGTCAAGAGAAATCTTCCTAATTTACTATCATCATTAGCCTTATGAACACCACCTCCTCACAAAAGAATCAGGGGCAATAAAAAAACCTAAAGCGCTTGATACCTTAGGTTTATTTCAGAATCCGCGTAATTCGCATTTTTCTTTGCTACACATAATCTGCGTAATCGGCGGTTCTTACCCTTTGGCAGCCGGGCAATCCTTTATCAGGACCCCATTGCTTTGCGCCCCCAGATTACTCTGGGTTTACCTTTATCAGTAGTCACAATATCTTTAGTTAAAGTATACCATAGCTTTGCTAAGTTTCAAGAGGAGAGCATAATTTTTTTGACACAGCCTCGGAAATTGTAAAGGCTCAGCCTTGGAAAGTCATATACATTTAAAGGCTGAGCCTTGATATGTAGGGCATTACCCACTAAGACAGCCCGCCAAGCGCGCAAAATCTTCTAAACTCAAATCTTCAGCCCTTACTGTCTGGGATAGGTTACGGCCGCGAAGCGCGCCTTGCAGCTTCTTTATAGGAGCTATTGTCGCCAGGCTATTGGTAAGCACTTTACGCCGTTGATTAAAGCCACGGCGGATAATCCTAAAAAAAAGCTCTTCATCCTTCACTTTGACTCTCGGTGTTTTTAGAATTTTTAACTCTACAAACGATGAATCCACCTTTGGCTTTGGCCAGAATGACGTATTCTTAATGGGAAAAAGTATCTTTGGCTGGGTATAAAACTGGGTAAAACAGCTAAAAGAGCCATAGGCCTTAGTGCCGGCGGTCGCGACAAGACGGCCGGCTAATTCCTTTTGCATGGTTAAATAAATAACCTTTATCTGTTTTCTATACTGCAGTAAATAGGTAATTATGGGAGTTGAGATATAGTAAGGGATATTGGCAATAATTTTCAGGTTTTTATAGTGTGCCAATGAAGTTTTCAGGATATCGGCATGAAGCAAGGTGAAATTCGGATACGGCCTGAATTGTTCTACCAAACGCTCACAGAGCGCGCGGTCAATTTCAACCGCGACTACCTTTTTTACCGTGGCAAGTAGAAATTTGGTTATTTCTCCTTTGCCCGGGCCTATTTCCACTACGGTATCGGTTTTTTTGAGGTTACAGGCGGCAATTATTTTTTCCTGGATGTTTTTATCAACGAGGAAATTCTGCCCTAAGCTTTTCTTTGGTTTCGGGTGCATTGGAGGGCGATTTTTATTGCCTGGATAAGGGATTCCGGGTTAGCTTTATTTTTTCCGGCGATATCATAGGCGGTACCGTGGCCCGGTGAAGTACGCACAAAAGGCAGGCCTAAGGTAATATTCACCGCTTGGTTAAAACCGGTAAGCTTGAGCGGAATAAGCCCTTGGTCATGATACATACAAACAACGCAGTCATACTTACCCTGGACTGCTTTTTCAAAAATAGTATCAGCGGCAAACGGGCCGCTTACTGAAATACGCTGTCTTCTTGCCTTTTTTATCGCGGGAATCAACACCCGCGCTTCTTCCTTACCTATCACCCCGTTATCAGAGGCATGCGGATTGAGGCCGCAGACTGCAAGACGGGGATTTCTCATACCGAAAAAAGAATATAGCCCTTGCGCGCATCCTGTAATTACTTTTACAAGCCCATCAATCGTTATATGGGCAGGTACATCCTTTAAGGGAATATGGCGGGTTGCCAAAGCCACTTTTAATTTTTTATTCAGCAGCATCATGACCGCATTTTGTATCTTAAAATGCCGCGCCAGATACTCGGTTTGTCCGGTAAAATGGCATCCAGAGGAAGTAATTGCCTCCTTATTCACCGGAGCGGTAACTAAACAATCTATGTGTTTATGGTTGATTAAATCAATAGCCGTATCCAGATATTCCAGGGCTACCTTTCCATTGGCAGAGCGTAACTTACCGAACTTGAATCCTTTCTCGGACACATTTTTCAGGTCAATTACCTTAAAGCCCGCCAGCTTCCCCTTCCTATTTTCTATCCTCCATACTTCCTCGAGTATACGGCGATCTCCGATAACCACAAAATCCGCTAATTTCCGTATTGATGGCCTGACAAGCGCCTTGAGAATAATTTCCGCGCCTATTCCCGCAGGATCCCCCATCGTTATACCACACCGAATCTTCATCTCATCTTCCAAAACCAATTCAACCTCGTAGGTTGTCAACCAATTCAACCTCGTAGGTTGTCAGAATTACCCGTCGACGTTTTCCTACAACCTACGAGGTTGAATTGGTAGGTGGGGTTAGGAATTGATTTTTATGTAGGATTTTGACTTTAGATCTTCTAGCCATTCGAGCATTTTGACGGTGAATTTCTGCTCGAACAGGTAACCAAAAATATGCTCATGCACCTCGGCCAAGGCAAGTTGACGAGGCGGATGCACTTCCAGAACCTTGAAGAAATACGTGCCCTTTTCTTCCTTGAGCGGTTTGGAAACTTCGTTCAAGGCTAAGGAGAATATCTGCTCCTGCAGTTGGGGCCGCAGCTGCTCCCTGGCGACTACATCATTAGCATAGGCAGCTTTGTACTTCTCCGCTGAGGCCTGAAATCCCGTATTATTTTCAAGCTCCTCTTCCAAGGCCTCTAAGGCTGCTGCATCTTCAATATACAGGGATTCAATGGCACGCGTTTCAGGCTGGAGGAATTCGCTTTTATGGCTTGCGTAGAATTTTGTTACCTCTTCAGGGCTGATGACGATTTTACCGCGTACCTGGCGCTCTATAATCTCGCGCATAATCATTTCGTCGCTAAGCTTTCCTTCTATATCGCGAATCGTCAGGCCTCTCTCTTTTAAAGAATTCTCAAACTCTGTTTCCGAGCCATAGGCTGCTCTTATCTGTTCTACTTTTTGCTTAACCTTTTCCGCTCGCGCCGCGAAACCCTGCCGTTTTGCCTCTTGAAGAATCACCTTATCCTCAATCATCTTTTCGATCAGCTGTTTTCGCTCATCCGCGGCCTTTTCTTCAAGGGCCTTTCCTGTATACTGCTGGCTGAGCTGGAGAATAATCATATTAAGATAAATATCAGCCTCAGACTGGGTAATGCTATCTTTATTGACAATGGCAAGTATCCTGTCTGCCGCCTGCGCGCTTGCGCATAAGCCTAGAATACCAAGAACTATAGCGATAAGCACTACTTTTTTTCCCATTATTATCTCCTCTAGTTTATTCCTCATTGTCTTCATCAACACGAGTATCATTACCTTTCTTTAATACATTTACCATCTCTTTGAGTAGACGGCAATATAAATCAAATCCCACAGCCTGAATAAAGCCGTGCTGGGTATAGCCTAAGAGATTGCCCGCGCCCCGGATTTCCAGGTCTTCCATGGCAATCTTAAAGCCCGCGCCAAGCTCAGAATAATCCTTGAGCGCTTCAAGACGCCTGCGGGACTCGCTCGACAGGATCTCATCCTTAGGGATAAAAAAATACGCGTATGCCTTACGGTCAAACCGTCCCACTCTGCCGCGCAGCTGATGTAAATCCGAAAGCCCGAAGAGATGGGCATTATTAACGAGTAAGGTATTTGCCATGGGAACATCTATGCCTGAAGCAATAATGGTCGTTGAAACCAGACAATCAATTTTTTGCTCCAGGAATCCTACCATAATCGCTTCAAGTTCTTTTTCCGGCATCTGGCCATGAGCGCAGGTAACGATAGCATTTCTCGTAGCCAGCTTTTTAATCCTCTGGCCCATCTCCTCGATATCATAAATCTGATTATGCACAAAGAATACCTGCCCTTTACGGCTTAATTCCTTGGTAAGGGCATGGCTGATGATATCATCATCATATTCTACCACATAGGTGGTAATTGGTATACGATTTTGCGGAGGGGTGTTGATACTTGAAATATCTTTAAGCCCCATGAGCCCCATATAGAGCGTGCGCGGGATCGGAGTTGCCGTAAGGGTCAAAACATCTACCGCCAGCTTCATAGATTTTAACTTTTCTTTTGCCGCAACCCCGAAACGCTGTTCCTCATCAATAATCAAGAGCCCTAAATCCTTAAAAGCAAGGTCGTCAGAAAGCAAGCGGTGAGTTCCGATAATAATATCCACGTTTCCTTTTTTAGTCTCTTCAACAATCTTTTTCTGCTGGGCATCGCTTCGAAAGCGGGAAAGCATTTGCACATTCACCGGAAAATCTTTTAAACGGCGAATAAAATTCTGATAATGCTGCTCTGCCAAAATAGTAGTAGGCACTAAAACGGCAACCTGTTTATTATCCATGACCGCCTTAAACGCGGCGCGTAACGCCACCTCAGTCTTGCCGTAGCCTACATCGCCGCATAAAAGCCTGTCCATAGGATGCGGCGACTCCATATCATTTTTCACCTCAAGCGCCGCTTTTATCTGGTCCGGAGTTTCCTGATAAGGAAAAGTCTTTTCAAACCTCTCCTGCCAGTCGGTATCTTTACTAAAGGAAAAGCCTAGGGTGACCGCGCGTTCTGCCTGACGGCGAAGGAGCCCCACGGCTACGGTCTTAATCCCTTTTTGAACTCTGCGCTTGACGGCCTCCCACTCATTAGTTCCCAGACGGTTCAGTTTAGGAACATGCGCTTTTAAACCGATAAATTTCTGGATTCGGTGCGCCTCGGTTACCGGAACAAATAATTTTTCCTTATGCGCGTACTCAAGAACAAAATGGTCGCTGGTGGCTTTTAAGGTCTTGACTTTTTCAATGCCCATATACCTGCCGATGCCGTGTTGGATATGCACCAGAAGATCGCCTTTTTTTAATTCTACAAAAAGGTTAAGCGGCGATTCCTGGGTAAACCCTGTATTCTGGCTGCGGTAGGACTTATGCTTAGGCAGAATAATAACCAGGCTATGGCTAAAGATAACCCGGTTATGGATAAGGTCAATACTGGTAATCGATTCTATCGTATTGATATCGAGAGCAATACGGATGGGACAATCAAAGGTAGCAGGATAGACATCAAGGATTTCTCCCCGCCGCGAGAAATCGCCCTCCTGGGAAACCTGTTCCTGCCTTTGATATCCAAAGGCGATTAAGGCAGCCGTCAGTTCTTCAAGATTAATTGTTTGGTGAGTGTATAGTTTAAGAGACTTAAACATACAGTGTAGACTCCCCGTGATAAATCACGGGGCTTCTTTCTTGAATAGTTCCGACGCTCCTTCAGAGGTCGGAACTCCGACCCAGAAAGCCATTCATCCCCGCTATAAATAGCGGGGCTTTCTGGCGTCGGAGTAAAATCCGGGATAATAATTTTGACGGCCGCTTTTCCTGGGCTATTTCTTATTCTTTGACCAGGCTAAAACTAAAGGCGAGGCAATAAATACGGTAGAATATACCCCTGAAATAAATCCCACGAGCAGGCTAAAGGCAAAATTATGCAGAATAGCTCCTCCCCAGAAGAATAACGCGCTCACAGCCAAAAGGGTTACACCGCTGGTAAGGATACTGCGCGAGAGCGTTTGATTAACACTTAAATTAATAATCTGGGCAAGCGTCAATTTACGCTGTGCCCTCATATTTTCGCGCACCCGGTCATAAATAACAATAGTGTCGTTAATAGAATAACCGGCGATGGTCAAAAGCGCGGTAACGATTAAGAGGTCTATCTGCTTTCCGGTAAGCGCCAGGATCCCCAGCGTTACCAGGACATCATGGAAAAGAGCAATGACGCCGGCGATGGCAAAATTAAAGTGTTTAAACCTGTATGCCACATAGAACAATATCCCTAGAAGCGATAATCCTAGCGCCATAAGCGCCTTTTTCTGAAGTTCCTTTCCCGCGACCGGGCCGACGTTTTCTACCCGCAGCACCTCAAAGGGATTATCAGCTAAATTCTTTTTTAATTGAGCGGCAACCGCGTCCGCGGTATCAACGCTTGTGCGGATCATCACGATTTTCGGGTCTTCTTTAAACTGCTGTATTGAGCCGTCAGAAATCCCCGCTTCCTTGAGAATGGCGCGCATAGTATCAACCGCCACAGGTTTGGTAAAGCTATATTCCTGGAGCTGCCCTCCGGAAAAATCTATACCGTAGGCATCTTTACCTTTCTTAAAAAAACTCACTAATCCAATAATAATCACCAATGACGAAAGCGCGTAAAAAATCTTACGCTTGGCGATAAAATCAAATTTTGTTTCACCGATAAACTGCAGCATCTTTAAACTCTTAAAATTCTTATTGGTAAGCGTGAGCTCAAAAATAGCCTTCGTAACAAATATCGCCGTAAACATACTGGCAAGCAGCCCGATAGTTAAGGTTAAGGCAAAACCGCGGATAGGCCCTGTGCCGAATTGAAACAAGAAAAATGCCGCGATCAAGGTCGTAAAGTTTGAGTCAAAAATGGCACTCAAGGCCTTGGCGTAACCGGTCTGTATGCCCGCGAACAAGGATTTCCCAAGCTTCAGCTCCTCACGGATACGCTCGCTGATAAGCACATTGGCATCTACTGCCATGCCCAAAGTAAGCACAATACCCGCGATGCCCGGCAAGGTAAGGGTAGCATGAAAATACCCCATACAAGCAAGGATAAACAGAAAATTAAGGGAAAGCGCGATACAGGCAACCACTCCTGAAAAAAGGTAGTAGATAATCATAAAGACAAACACCGCTAAGGTTCCAATGATACTTGCCTTGACTCCAGTTCTGATAGAATCCGCGCCTAAAAGCGGCCCTATCGTGCGTTCCTCTTCAATATTCATAGGAGCCGGCAGCGCCCCTGAACGAAGCACAATTCTTAAATCATTGGCCTCCTCAACGCCAAAACCACCCCCTCGGGTAATTTCCGCCTCACCCGAGTCTATTTTTGACCGTATGGCAGGAGCAGAATGAATTTTACCGTCAAGCACAATTGCCAGGCGCTCATTAATATGTTCGCCGGTCAGCTTCGCGAATGCGTCGATACCTTTTTCATTAAAGGTTAATTTGACCGCGGGAAGGCCGTATTGATCAATACCCACGCTCGCATCTTTAACTGCCTGCCCTGTCAGGGAAGCGGTTTTACTTAAAAGTACCGCTCGCCCTTCTTCATCCTTGACATAGTCAAAGCCATCAGGAACCTTTCCGGCTGCGGCATCAGTTAAATCCTGAGGCTTGTCATTGACCAGCTTAAATTCAAGCAGGGCGGTCTTTCCGATTAAATCTTTCGCGCGCTCGCGGTCTGTTACCCCGGGGAGCTGAACGACAATCTGGTCTGTGCCCTGACGCTGGATAAGCGGCTCTGAGACGCCAAACTCATCAATTCGGTTACGGACAATTTCAATTGCCCGTTCAACCGCGTCGTTTTTGGCGTCCGCGCTTAATTTTGACATATCGACGCGTAAGACCAAATGCATCCCTCCGCGTAAGTCCAGCCCTAAATTTATCTTTTTGTTTAGCGGAAACGCAAGCCAAATAGACGCGCCCAGCAATCCTACGATAAGTGCAATTTTTACGTTAAGCCTTTGATTAGATGTCATTCTCCCCTTCCCTCCCGCATCAAAAAACCCGCAATAATTAGTTACCGCTGAGAAACCCCTGTTTTTCCGCGGTAACTAATTCCAAAGTGGTAACTAATTAGCCTGCCACTTTTGCTATTCTGGCAATCGCTTCCCTGTCAACTTCAATCTTAACATTATCGTCAATACGCAAGGTCACTGTCCGATCCTTAACCGTAAGCACCACGCCGTGGATTCCCCCTGAAGTCACCACTTCGTCATTTTTTTTGATTTGCTTAAGCATCGCCTTGCGCGCGTCTTCCTGCTTTTTTTGCGGCCGTATGAGCAAAAAATAAAAAATGACCATTACCAGAAGTAAGGGAATAAACTGGGCAAGCGCCGGAACCTGTTGTTGTGGCTGCATTTGATCTTCCTTTCTTTTACTTGCTACTATCTACTTACTACTATCTACTCTCTACTTACTACTTACTGCTTTTCTTAACCAGGCTTCTTACCGTATCAGAAATAACCGCGCCCTTTGATTTCCAGTAGTCAAAGCGCTCCTTGTTAATCCTGAAATTATTTTCTTTTTTGGCAGGCTCATAGACGCCGATATCTTCCAGCATTTTGCCATCCCGGCTTTTTTGCTCGTCAATGACCCCAACCCTAAAATAGAAATTTTTCTTTATACCTTTACCGACTTTCCTCATCCTGATTGCTACTGACATTATTATCCTCCTCGTGTAATATCTTGAGCCCGAAATAACCAATTATCAAGATACAATAATCAAACAAACCCCAATACCCTATTATCAATAACCAAACAGCATGCGTGAAATTTGGCTATTGGTGATTGGGTATTGTTTGGTTATTGGAAATTGGTGTTTGGTTATTTTCATGTTACTGCCTCGTTCTTTTTCCTCAATCTGATTTCTGGCCACTCCTTAACACAGCGCCTCTACTTGCGCCTTCGCTTTATTCAAGGTTTCTTGATATTCCCGCTTGGCCACGGAATCAGCGACAATGCCGGCGCCTGCCTGAATATAAGCCGTATTTTTCTCAATGACAATAGTACGGATGGTAATACAGGTATCCAGATTCCCCGAAAAACCAAAATACCCTACCGCCCCCGCGTAGGGGCCGCGCCGGAAATTTTCCAACTCATCAATAATTTCCATTGCCCGCACTTTAGGGCTGCCGCTGACCGTTCCCGCGGGAAAGGCGGCGCGCAGCACATCAAAACTGTCCTTGCCTCTCTGAAGCCTCCCCTGTACCTCGCTGACAATATGCATCACATGGGAATAACGCTCAACACGCATAAAGTCACTCAAGCGCACAGACCCGAATTGACAGACCCTGCCCAAGTCGTTCCTGCCTAAGTCAACGAGCATGATATGCTCTGCTTTCTCCTTGTCATCGCTGAGCAATTCCTTCTCAAGGAGCAGGTCTTCTGCCTCGGTCTTGCCGCGGGGACGGGTCCCGGCAATAGGGCGGGTTGCCACACATCCGTCTTCGCAGCGTACCAGCATCTCCGGAGACGAGCCTGCTACATGCAACGCCTTAAATTTAAGATAAAACATATATGCCGAAGGATTAAGGCTTCGCAGGCTGCGGTAGATATCAAACGGTTTACGGGTAATTTTAGCAGTAAGCACCTGAGACAAGACCACTTGAATGATATCTCCTTTGGTGATATATTCTTTTGCCTTTTGCACCATACGCGTAAATGCTTGCAGGGAACTACAATGCCGAACCTTGGCTTTTTCTTGCTTTACACTACTCTTTTCCCGCACACGGGCATTCATTTTTTTTATCAGGCCCTCTATCCGTTTGAGTGCCTGTGTATACGCGCGGCTCACTGCCGCGCTGCCGGCCGTTTCCATAAAAGCGCAGGAAATAATCTTAAGTTTATGGTGGTAATGGTCGAACATAGCCAGGGTATCAGTCAGCATAAATAAGCAATCAGGTGTGCCCAGAGAATCAGGATTTTTATCAGGTATCTTTTCAAAAAAACGCACCATATCGTAACCAATGTACCCTACCAGCCCGCCGCAAAAACGCGCGCTCTTGTTTGTCTTAACCATCCTGTATTTTGACATAAACTTCTTAATTTCCAGGAACGGGTCTTCGGTTTCTACTACCAGAGTCTCTCGCAAAGCTCCTTTACTATTACGAGTAATAATCTCAAGCCTTTTGCCTTTTACCTTAAGAATCGCCTGAGGTTCGACACCAACAAAAGAGAACCTGGCAATCCTTTCCTGGCCCTCAACAGATTCCAAAAGATAGCCATACTCGCTTCCCTGGGATAACTTTAAAAATACCGAAACAGGCGTTTCTAAATCTCCGGGAATTTCCTTATATACCGGAATAAGATTACCTTGTTTGGCTAATTGTATAAACTCTTCTTTAGAAGGAAAAAACATTGTATTTACCTAGAAAACTTCTTTTACGTGTACCGTTTACCGCTGACCGTTCGCCGGCTGCTGCTTGCGTTTATCAAAAAACCAATGAGCTTATCCATAAATAATAATATTAGCTTTTCGAGCTCTTAGTTTTAGTAAGGCTGCGGTAAAAGCAAGAGCGATTGCCCGTATGGCAGGCAACGCCAACTTGGCGAACCTTAACCAGAAGCGCGTCGCAATCACAGTCATAATACATACTTTTTACATGCTGGTAATGTCCGGAAGTTTCACCTTTGACCCAGAATTCCTTGCGTGAACGCGACCAAAAACACGTTTTTTTAAGTTTCAGGGTGCGCTTCAGAGATTGCTCATTCATATATGCCACCATGAGCACTTCATTGGTCCTATAATCCTGTATAATCGCGGGAATAAGCCCCGCGCTATCATATTTCAGGTCTAATTGCTTAAGATTTACCATCGCACCAATACTCCTTTTTTCTGTAAATAGCTCTTAACCTCTTTAATGCGTAACTCCTGATAGTGAAAAAGCGATGCGGCTAACGCGGCATCCGCGCCTGCTTCAGTCAATACAGTATAAAAATCCTCTTTTTTCCCCGCGCCTCCCGATGCGATGAGTGGAATATTCACTGCAGTTGTTATAGCGTTCGTCAGCTCAAGGTCATAACCGTTTTTTGTCCCATCAGCATCCATGCTGGTCAAAAGTATTTCACCCGCTCCTGAGGCTTCAGCCTTCTTCGCCCATTTTACAGCATCTAACCCTGTGGGCGTTCTGCCTCCGTTAATATACACTTCCCACTTCTTAGTCGATAATCGATAGTCGATAGTCGATAGCTTCTTCGTTTGACCATTGGCCATAGGCCATTGACTATTGACCCTTTTAGCGTCAATCGCCACCACAATACACTGACTGCCGAATTTATCCGCTGCCTCTTTGATGAGCGCCGGCCTCTTTACTGCCGCCGTATTGATAGAAACCTTGTCCGCGCCGGCATTCAGCAACGCGCGGATGTCAGCTATAGCGCGTATCCCTCCTCCGACAGTAAGCGGCATAAAGACATTTTCCGCGGTGCGCCGGACCACATCGAGAATAATATTTCTGTTTTCCGCGCTTGCGGTAATATCCAGGAATACAAGTTCATCGGCCTGCTCTTCTTCATAGCGTTTGGCAATGATAACCGGGTCACCCGCGTCTTTTAAATTTAAAAACTTGACTCCTTTTACCACCCTTCCGTCTTTAACGTCAAGGCAGGGTATAATCCTTTTGGTTAACATCGTTGCCTAGTGCTCTGTCAAATTAATTCTTAATATTGATTTCGCACTTCCGCTAGCCCGCCTACGGCGGGCTTCGGCGCTCTCCGCCTACGGCGGATCGCTGAGCACCCCCCAAGCGTGGTGGACAATCTCCCCCACACCCCCTAGTGCGCTGTTTGATAACTTTTGTAACAGCGCACTAGATTTCCGTATTCTTAACGAATAGTTATTTTACCTTTTTATGCAGATATTGCCGCAGCAAAAGCCAAGTCTCTTTGTCCACCTTCCCGGTAACCTTCAAACTATTGGCCTTTTGAAAATCTCTCACCGCGCTACGGGTTTTACCACCCATTACCCCATCAATCTTGCCCATATCATAACCCGCGTTCTGGAGAGCAATTTGAATTTGCTTCACTGAACCTGTATGGGAAACCGACTTATACTTCTCAGTTAAGGTTGAGAGCTGGGTTGCAAGGCTTGTCCTTTCCTTAGATTCGGTATCCAAGGCTTCCTGGAGGGCAATAACCTGATTATCCTTTTGCTGAAGCTGTGATTCTAACTCACTAACATGCGTACGTAGGCTCTGCATTTCCATATCACTATTTTTATGGGCAGTCGCGCATCCTGCCAATCCTAACATCCCCGCTATAATGAAAATTTTCCCTCTCATCGTTTACCCCTCCTCTCGTACTACTGCTAGCGCTTCTTGTAAAGAAAACTTATGCTCATACAATGCTTTTCCCACAATAACACCCTTAAAATGAGAAAAGGTTAGCTTAGCAAGTTTTTGTATATCTGTCAATGAAGAAACCCCGCCGGAAATAATCACATTAATCGCCGTTGATCGCAAAACACTCTTTACCCTGGAAAGGTTTACTCCCTGCAATGTCCCGTCACGGGTAATATCGGTATAAATTATCGTTTTCAGGCGTATCTTTTGCAACTTCTTAAAAAGACAATCTAACCCAAGAGAAGAAGCCGAGCTCCATCCGTAGAGGCCGACCTTTTTTCCCGCGGCATCAATACTCAGGGCTATGGCATCACCATAGCGTTCCAGAGCCTTCTCCAAAAAACCAAAATCCTCAATTGCCTTCGTTCCTAAAATAATCCTCTCTGCCCCGCTGCCAATTACTTTTTTTACCGCTGTCAAATCCCTAATCCCTCCTCCGACTTCTACCGGGATTTTAAGGGTTTTCGTTATTTTTTTAATGATAGCCAGATTTTTTTGCACCCCTGTCATCGCGCCATCAAGGTCCACAAGGTGTAAAAACCCTGCCCCTTGGGCCTGCCAGCTGAGCGCTATACTCAGAGGATCGTCAGAATACACCTTTTTATGTAATCTTCCTTTCGTATATCTGACGACTTGGCCGTCTTTTAAATCAATCGCGGGAATAATAAGCATTTCACTGCTCTCTCAAATAAAGTTACGTTTACCCTGCCGGCAGGTAGGCGTGAACCGTTTACCGTTGGCCGCTTTGTATTAGCTATAGCCTTACAAAATTTTCTAAAAGCTTTAAACCCACACTTTGGCTTTTCTCAGGATGAAACTGACAGGCAAAAAGATTACCCTTACAAATTGAAGATACAAAGTCAATGCCATACTCGGTAGTTGTCGCAATCAGGCCTTTATCATCCGGAACAACATAGTATGAATGACAGAAATAAAAATACGCAGCATCAGGGATATTTTTTAACAGATTTATGTTTTTTTTCGTCTCTCGTCCCCCTGCCCTGAGCGACTTGTGGTGAGCGTAGTCGAACCAAGTCGAAGGGACGTCCTTCGTCCTTCGTACAATTTGATTCCACCCCATATGCGGGGCTTTCATGTCAGAACTAAAGCGTTTAACCTTTCCTTTAAATACCCCCAACCCTCGCGTCTTGTGCCCCTCTTCACTTTCGGTAAAAAGTAACTGCAGCCCGAGGCAAATACCTAGAAACGGTTTTTTCAGAATACTTTCTTTAATCACCTTTATTAAATCCAACCGCTTAAGCTCTTTCATGGCATCCTGCATCGCGCCAACACCGGGGAGGACGATCTTATCTGCTTTGTCAATTGTCTTGATATCTGAAGTCACCAAAACATCCCCCGCACCCGCGGCTTCTAACGCCTTTGCCACACTGCGCAAATTTCCCATACCATAGTCGATAACTGAAATCATAATAACAATACCCTATTACACAACAAGCAGAGGACATGCCAAACAATTTTACTGCTGCGAAAAAATTATTGAGCATAAATCACCAATAACCAAATAAACTCACCTGCCCATTATCTCATAGAGACAAGAAACCAGCTTTGCGTGACAATACCCAATAAACAAATAGTTTGGTCATTGGCACATTGGTTATTATTTGGTTATTGGAAATTGGTGTTTGGTTATTTTGCAATAATTAAGTTCACAGCGCACTACAATCTTCCTTTTGTAGATAAAATTCCTTGAATACGGCTATCGATACTTACCGCCTCCCGTAAAGCTCTTCCTAAAGCCTTAAACACCGCTTCAATACAGTGATGCAAATCTTCCCCATAGAGGATTTCCACATGCATGGTTATCCCCGAGGTATTCACCAGTGCCTGCAGGAACTGCTTTAAATAATTCATACTGTATTCTTTCCCAGTAGCGGTAAACGGTAAACGGTTAACGATAAACGCTAAATAAGGCCTTCCGCTGATATCCAGGCTTAGTTCTACAAGCGCCTCATCCATAGGCACCGAGGCAAAACCAAACCTTCTGATACCTGCCTTATCCTTGAGCGCCTTTTGGAGCGCCTGGCCTAGGCATATCCCAATATCTTCATTCGTATGATGAAGATCCACCTCTGTATCCCCAGTAGCCTTTAGCTCAAGGTCAAATAATCCGTGTCTAGCAAAAAGGGTAAGCATATGGCTCAAAAAACCTATCGGCGTTTTAATTTTCGATTTCCCCCTGCCATCTAAGTTAATCGCGAGGCCAATAGTGGTTTCTGTTGTTCTTCTCTCAACTTTTGCTTTTCTTTGTTTTCTCATTTTGCCTTATCCGTGTAATCCGCGTTATTCTAATCCGCGATGATCTGCGTTTTTAAAAACGCGCCCTTACCGATTCCAAATGCCTCGATAACCCCTCGATCTCGGCAATTTTTTCTAGCGGCCCTCGCACCTTCTCTAAAGCTTTTTTAGAATAGCTTATGATATGGTTGGATTTAATAAAGTCCTGCAGGGATAAACCGGAGAAAAACTTGGCTGTGCCGCTGGTTGGTAAAACATGGCTTGGCCCGGCTACGTAATCGCCTACCGCGGTAGGGCTGTAGGGGCCTAAGAATATCGCCCCCGCGTTCCTTATTTTTTTCAGGATCTTAGAAGGATTCTTAATGAGTATCTCCAAATGCTCCGGGGCGATTTTATTGGCCACTTCAATAGCCTCGTTAAGATTTTTTACCAAGACCGTATAGCCGCGAGTCTTATCCAGTTCGTGCTTAAAGTGCCTGGCCTGCGCCTTTGAGGTGGTAATCAAAATAGCAAGCCCGCCCCTGTGCTCTCCCTGCGCTAAGAGGTCAGCCTTTAAGAAGGACGCGGGGCTGTGGCGATTGGCAATGATAACCAGTTCTGTAGGCCCGGCGAGCATATCAATATCAACATACCCGTAGACTTGGCGTTTTGCCTCGGTAACATAGACATTCCCAGGGCCGACGATTTTGTTCACCGGCTCAAGTATTTTAGTGCCGAGCGCTAATGCCGCTATTGCCTGCGCGCCGCCAAGCTTATATATTTCATCAACCTTAAGAAGGTCGGCCACCACCAAAATATGGGGATTGATGTTCCCTGTTTTATCCGGCGGGCTGACCAGGACGGTCCTTTTTACTCCGGCAATCTTTACCGGAAGCACTGTCATATAAACCGTGGAAACAAGCGGCGCCTGGCCCGCGGGGATATAAACACCGACAGAATCAAGCGGGGTAAACTGCTCGCCAAGAATTACTCCATCATCAGCCTTAAGCTTCCAGGGCTTTTTAAGTTGTCTTTTGTAGAATTTAGTGACATTCTCGATGATGACCTTTAGGCTTGAGATAAAGTCAGGGCTGATATTTTGATACGCGCCGCTAATCTCTGCCTGGGTAACTCTTATCTGCTTAGGTAGGAGTTTTACGTTATCAAATTTTTTGGTATAGCGCACTAAGGCGTCATCGCCAGCAATACGCACATCTTCGATAATCTTAGCGACTTTCGCGATAACCTTTGGTTTACGGCAAAGCGACCGCGCATAGATTTTTGTTAATTCCTTAGAACCGTATTTGATGATTTTCATAAGCTTGTCTAGCCATGGTGGAAGCATTCAGTATCCGTACCATCGCATGAAAAGTTGTTTTCCTATTATAGGCCCGCGCCAGGCCGTACGATCTTATCCGTATTCCTGACGATCTCCTTAAATCTTTCCATGACCTTATCCAGGCCTTGAGGGTTGCTTCCTCCGGCCTGCGCCATAGTTGGCCGGCCTCCTCCGCTGCCGTTAATAAAAGACGCGACGTCCTTAATAATCCGCGAAGCATCAAGCCCCTTTCTGACGGCATCATCTGAGAGTCCAATGATAAGCGTTGCCTTGAGGCTCTCCGCGGCCCCCAGGCAAAAGGCATATGAAGCTACTTTTGATTTGAGCACATCCATTATCTGACGTAACAACCCGATATCCACATCCTGATACTTTTGACAAAGGAGCTTCATTCCATTAATATCCTCGGCATCCTGGATGAGATTATTGGTGTCACGCTTATGCATTTCAAGGCGCAGCCAGGCAGATTCCTTTTCCAGGCGCGCAAGCGCAGTAAGTTTCTCCTCAATAAAAGGAATTATTTTATCATCGCTAATCTTGAATACCTCGGAAATTCTTGCCACCTGCTCGCTTGCCTGCCGAAGATTATCCCAGGCAAGCTCTCCGGTTAAGGCTTCAATCCTGCGGATCCCTTTGGCTATAGAACTTTCCGCGGTGATTTTGAATAAACCTACCTGTGATGAACTCTCCAGGTGTGTTCCCCCGCAAAGCTCTTTTGAATACGTGCCGACACTAACCATACGCACGTTCTCTTCGTATTTATCTTCAAATAAGGCAATCGCCTTATCTTTTTTCGCGTTGGCTAATGTTGTTTGTTTTACGGTAACCTCGTGGCTTAAGAGAATATTCTTTTCTACAAGAGCTTCGATCTTCTTTACGTCATTGGGCGATATTTTTTCAAAATGGATAAAGTCAAAGCGCAGGCGATCAGCTTCAACTAAGGAGCCTGCCTGCTTACTGTGGCTGCCCAGGACCTCTCGCAACGCGGCCTGCAAAAGATGGGTCGCGGTATGCGCGCGGCTGACTGCCTGGCGAAACGCGCTGTCGACCTCCAGGGAAACCCTGTCATTGACTTTGAGCTTACCGCTTTCTAACGTACCGCGGTGCAGAAATAATGCCCCGTGCTTTTGCACGTCAGACACTGTAAAAACATTTTTTCCTTTGGTTATTACTCCTCTATCGCCAATCTGTCCTCCGGATTCCGCGTAAAAAGGCGTTTTATCAAGAATAAGCTGGCAGGTATCGGGTGCCCGCGCTGATTTTACCACGTGAGCGTCCTTAATGATTTTTAAGATTTTCGCGTCTTTCACCAGGCGCTTCTGGTAGCCTAAAAACCTGCTTGGCTTAAGCTCTAGTTTCAGTGCCTCTCCCACAAATACGCCGTCACTGAGCTTACTGAATTTTTTTGAACGCTCTTGTTGCTGCTTTAAGTCATACTGAAACTCGTCTTCATCTATATCAAAACCGCGCTCTTTAGCCCAGCTCTTAGTAATTTCCAAGGGAATACCGTAGGTATCATGGAGCTTAAAGGCGCTATGGCCGCTGCCTTTTTTTTGTGTCTCTTTAAATTCACGCTTTAGAATCTGAGGAGCTTCTTGTAAGGTTGTTATAAAATTCTTCTCTTCCCTCTCCAGGATCTCGTTGATTTTCTCCAAGTGTTGGGGAAGCTCGGGATAGGTGGTTTTAAACGTTTGCCCGACAACTGGGCTTAGCCGGTATAAAAATGGCTCCCGTATCCCCAGGGTATAGCCGTGAAACTCGGCCTTACGGATAAGCTTTCGCACCACATAGCCTCTTTGTTCATTTGAAGGCATAACCGCGTCATACATGGCAAAAGTTATGGCGCGAATATGGTCGGCGATTGCATGTATCAGCCGATAGTCTATGGGCTCAGCCGTAGGCTGATCCGCCTGCGGCGGAAATGGCAGATAACCTAGAATTGCCTTAATAATCGGCTTAAAGATATCGATATCAAAATTACTCTTTACTCCCTGCATAACCGAAGCCATGCGCTCTAAGCCCATCCCAGTATCTATATTTTTGCTTGGCAAAGGTTCCACGATTCCTTTATCTTTACGGTTAAACTGGGTAAAAACTAAATTCCATATTTCAACGAACCTTCCGCAATCACATCCGGGTTTACAATCAGATTTTTTACAGCCGGTATCTTTGCCATAATCAAAAAATATTTCTGAACATGGCCCGCACGGCCCGTTAGGGCCGTCTTCTATGGCATTGGAAGGCCAAAAATTATCCTTTGCCCCTAATTTCACAATCCTTTCCTCAGGAAAACCAACCTTATGCTTCCAGAGCGTGAATGCTTCCTTATCTTCCTGGTATACCGATACCCAAAGCACCTCAGGATTAAGCTTTAACTCGCTCGTTAGGAATTCCCACGCCCAGACAATCGCTTCTTCCTTGAAATAATCGCCAAAGGAAAAGTTTCCCAGCATTTCGAATAAGGTATGGTGATAGGCGGTATGGCCTACCTTATCCAAGTCGTCGGTCCTCAAACAACGCTGGCAGGTAGTTGCTCGCCGATAGGCCGTCACCTGTCCCAGGAATTCCTTTTTAAATTGATTCATGCCCGCGGTCGTAAAAAGAAGCGTAGGATCATCCTGGGGGACAAGTGAACATGAAGCAATGACTTTGTGGCCTTTCTTGGCAAAGAAATTAAGGTATTTCTGACGGATAAGGTCTGTGTTCATGGCTTATTCTTTAAAAAATTGTTGTACTACCTCGCTGATTACCTCGGGAGAGAATCCGCGGCGGAAGAGATAGGCATAAAACCTTGCTTTGAGCCTTAGTGAAGGCTCCTTCTTTTCTTTTACCGCGGCGAGATATTTTTCCGCTACTTTCTCTACAATCGCATGTTCATCGAGGGTTTGCTTTTTTTGCGTTAAGAGCTCATCTATAATTTCCGCGCTAATACCTTTTCTTTGCAACTCTACCTTGATCGCCCGTAAACCCAAAGGCTTATCGAGCCTGGCCTCAATCCACTGCTTCGCGAAGACCCTGTCATCAAGATAACCTATATCCTTAAAATACGTAATGGCTTCTTCGCTTATCGATGGCTCGTATGCATGTAACGCAAGCCTTTGACGAATCTCATGCTCACTGCGTTGACGGAATTTCAGAAGGCGCCAGATACACTGGCGCGCGCCAGCGGCGTCTTTACTTTTTGCCACCTTTTAGAACGAAGAAGCCCCGCAAGCTGCGAATAAGGCAATCCCCCGCGCCGATTGATTGAGTCACTCTCGCATAGGTTGCGATGGTATCAATAACCGTTTTATTGATTTCTTCAATAATGTCCCCTGCCACCATCCCTGCTGCATCAGCTTCACTATCTGGTTTAATATCAACCACCACCACACCCTTGGCGGCCTTTAAACGGTATTGACGCGCCACTTCCGCGGTAATCTCCATTACCCTGATCCCGCGCCAATACGCGGATACATCCTTATCTTTCTCTGAAGGCAGGAGCTGTTCCTCACTTGTCTCTGGCCGTAAACCAACTTCAACATCCACGGTAAAAGGGATTTTGTCCCTTATGAAGGCTACCCTTACTTTCTTACCCGCTTCTGTAGTGCCTACCGACTTCAGAAGTGAGTTCACCGTATTGGTATCAACACCATTAAATTTTAAAATTACATCTCCTTCTTTAATCCCGGCTTTTTGCGCGGGGCTCTTATCCATTACCTGTGAGACTAAAACACCTCTTTTTTCTTTAAGCCCGAAATACTGCGCCAGGGTATCATCAAGATTCTGAACACTGACTCCAAGCCAGCCATAGGAGATTGTCTTGCCTTCAATAAGTTTTGCCACTATCTTCTGTGCCGAGCTAATCGGAACGGCAAAGCCAATACCCTGGTATCCTCCGGTAGTAGAGAATATCGCTACATTAATGCCGACAACCTCTCCCTTTAAATTCACCAAAGGGCCGCCGGAATTACCCGGGTTAATCGCCGCGTCAGTCTGAATGAGGTCGCCGTAATCTCTATCCACGCTACTACGGCCTAAAGAGCGGTGTAACGCGCTCACCACGCCTACCGTTACCGTTGGCTCCGGGTTATGCAGGGCATAACCAAAGGGATTACCTATGGCTATCACCCACTGGCCTATCCTTAGCGTATCTGAATCCCCTAACGAAGCAGCGGGAAAATTATCGCCGGTAATCTTAATCACTGCCAAATCTGAGCGCTTGTCGGTACCTTTGACCTCGGCTTTATACTCCTTGCCGTCAGATAAGGTAACGGTAATTTTATCCGCGTCGGCGACCACATGCTCATTGGTCAAAATATAACCCTGTTTATCAATAATTACCCCTGAACCTAGGCCTTGCTGTTTAAATTCTCTTTCCGGCATTTCCCCAAAGAAATCCTCAAAAAATCTGCGGAAGATATCATCTTCAGAAGGGGTTCCGAAATAATACCTGCTCATTCCGGGAAGCCGCTGGGTACGCACGGTACTAATAGAAACTACCGTTTTCCCAACCCTGCTCGCGACAAGCTCAACCGCGCTCTCAAAGCTTGCCGTAAAAGGTTCCGCTGATACCGGATGTGCCGCATGGACAGGAGAAACAATTGCCGGCTTACCCGCAAACCCTAACCCCAGAATAATTCCCACAGCCAAACCCGACCCTAAGAAAAGCCATTTAGTTTTACTTCCCATACCGCTATCCTCCCTAAATGGTTGCTGATAGAAAACTCCTGTTTTTCCAGAGCACCTATTCAGTTTACACTGAAAAAGTCCATTTTAAACACTAATTTCCACAAATTTATTCGTGTTAATTCGCTAAAAATTCGCGGTAATTCGTGTAAAATAAGGTTTTTTAACAATACCTATTTAGCCTGTTCTTTTACCTTGGCTAAAGCATAGGCTCGGACTTTCTCTTCTAATTCTTTAATCAATTTTGCCTGTGCTTTCAGAAACTGTACAGCCTGCTCTTTTCCCTGGCCGAGTTTCTCGCTGTTATAAGCAAACCAGCTTCCGGACTTCTGCACAATTCCAAACTCTGAGGCCAACTCAAGGATATTGGCAACTCTGGAAATGCCTTCACTATAATAGATCTCAAACTCTGCTTCACGGAAAGGTGCCGCGACCTTATTCTTTACTACCCGAGCTCTCACCAGGTTACCAACAATCTCTTCCCCGCTTTTAATCTGGCTTAGCCTTCGCAAATCGATGCGCACTGAAGAATAAAACTTTAAGGCCCTTCCTCCCGGAGTCGTCTCGGGATTTCCGAACATCACCCCGATTTTTTCACGTATCTGATTAATAAAAACCATGCACGTTTTCGATTTACTTATCGCCGCGGTAAGTTTTCTTAATGCCTGGGACATAAGCCGTGCCTGCAGGCCCATATGGCTATCTCCCATTTCACCCTCAATTTCTGCCCGTGGTGTCAATGCCGCTACCGAATCAATCACGATCACATCAACGGCATTTGAGCGCACCAAGGTTTCCGCGATCTCCAATGCCTGCTCTCCGGTATCCGGCTGAGAAATGAGCAATTCGTCAAGATTAACGCCGACTTTTTTCGCGTAAATGGAATCAAAGGCATGCTCAGCGTCAATAAACGCGGCAACCCCGCCTGTTTTCTGCGCCTGGGCAATCACGCTTAAGGTAAGGGTGGTCTTACCCGAAGATTCAGGGCCGAAAATTTCGACAACCCTCCCCCGAGGTAAGCCTCCTATGCCCAATGCCAAATCTAACGATAACGCGCCCGTTGATATTGCCGGCACATCAAGCTTTATATCGCTTGAAAGCTTCATAATAGCCCCCTTACCAAACTGTTTTTCTATCTGGGCCAATGCCAACTCTAATGCCTTCTGACGATTAGCGTTTACGTCCTGCTTTGGATCTGCCTGTAGTTTCTTTTCCTGTGTCATGGTAACCCCCTCAATTTGAGCTTTTTGTAGTTTTTACCGGAAAATAATTATAGCGTATCGCCTCTTCTAAGTCAAGCTTGACTTTTCTTGCGCCGTATGTTACATTTTATCTTATGAGTGAACCTGAAAATACCCCCAATGAGCTGCAAAAGACACGTATAGAGCTCGCCCTCCTCTATGAGATTTCCAATGCCATGCATACCACGCTTAAACTTGATGAGATTCTCTACATCATCCTTACCGCGGTAACCGCGCATGTCGGATTGGGCTTCAACCGAGCCATGCTTTTTCTCGTCAATGAAAAAGAGGGGGTTCTGGAGGGAAAAATGGGGATTGGCCCGGATAGCGGTGAAGAAGCAAACCAAATCTGGACCTGCATGGAAAAAGAATCTATTGACCTTCAAGACCTTATAAACAACTACCAGGTCTCCGGGCAGCTTGCCAACAGCCAGCTTAACCGCATAGTCAAAAGCCTGCGCCTGCCTTTAAAAGAAGAAGAAGGCGGCGTCTTAGCGATGACCCTCCTTGACGGCATGCCTCTTCATTTTAACAGGGAGAGCACTTTCCCGAATAAAGATGACACGTTGCTTAATATTTTAAAACCGGAAGAATTCATCACCGTCCCTCTTAAGGCAAAGAACAAAATCATCGGAGTCCTCTTTGCCGATAACCCGTATACCCATAAACCGATCACCAATGACGGTATTCGCATCCTTACCATGTTTGCTAACCAAGCGGGGTTAGCGATAGAAAACTCCCAGCTCTACGAACAAACTCTCATTAAAACCCATACCGACAGCCTCACAGGGCTTTGGAATCACGGATACTTTCAATATTGCCTTCAGGAAGAAATTACCGCGGCACAGAAGAATAAACAGCCCTTAAGCATTATTATGGCGGATTTGGATAATTTCAAAAGCTACAACGATACCTTCGGCCATCAAAAAGGGGATCAGATACTAAAACAGATCGCCCGCCTGCTTATTCTTTCCGCCAGAAAACAAGATTCAATTTACCGATATGGCGGCGAGGAATTCGCCATACTGTTACAACACACCAACAAACAGGAAGCGCGTTTTATCGCGGAAAGAATACGCGCGGCCATAGAACAATACGATTTCCAGCAGCCTCAAAACCATTCCGCGAAGAAACTCACCATCAGCATCGGCCTTGCCGCCTTCTCTGAAGACGCCCAAACCAAGGACGCGCTCTTAGGGCATGCTGATAAAGCACTCTATGAAGCAAAAAACCAAGGAAAAAATTGTATCTGCGGATAGGTTAGAAAAAACGCTGCGACTGCCTATGAGCGCTTTTTAGTAACGGTATGCTTAGTGGTTTATACGATTACGTTACTCTAAAGACACAACTCTGGGGTGAGAGAAAAAGCTTTGCAGGAGGACACATACTCCTGCCTTTGGTTACACCGCCTCAGGAACCTTTTGTTCTTCTTGGAGCGAGCTAACAAGTTTTTTCTTTTCTGTGTTTTCCGCTAATTTTACCGAAACAATCTTTGAAATCCCCGCCTTCTCCATAGTAATCCCGTACATGATATTGGCATTGGCGATAGTTTTCTTATTATGGGTAATAACGATAAACTGCGACTGCGCGGTAAAATCAACGAGCATGCGGCTAAACCTATCCACGTTTGCCTCATCTAAAGCAGCATCAATCTCATCCAGCACGCAAAACGGAGAAGGCTTGACCTTAAAAATAGCAAACATAAGAGCGCTTGCTGACATTGACTTTTCCCCGCCGGAAAGAAGCAGCACGTTCTGCAGCTTCTTGCCCGGAGGACGGCAGACAATCTCGATGCCGCTTTCTAAAACATCCTGCTCGTCAACCAGAAAAAGCTGGGCATCTCCTCCTCCAAAAAGCAGGCGAAAATAATTCTTAAATTCTACTACCAGCTTCTCAAAAGTCTCTAAAAATATCTTTTTTGTGGTACGGTTTATCTTTAAAATGGCTTCATGCAATGACTCTTTTGATTTTAATAAATCTGACTGCTGGTTGATAAGAAAATCATAGCGCTGTTTAAGCTCATCAAACTCCTCAATTGCCACCAAATTCACCTGCCCGTAAGATTCAATCTTTTGTTTCAACAATTCCACTTCCTGAGAAACCTCTTCTATATTTAAATCCTCCTGAAGATGGCCGCGTACCTCAGGCGCCTGCATTTTATATACCTGATGCATACGTTCCTCTATGCCGCTGCGTAAAAACGTCACCTGCTGCAACTGCAGCTGCAATTCATGAACCTTAGACTTAATCTCATCAAGGGTATCCTTTTTCTGAGTAATGGCATCCTGCACGGAGGAGAGTGCCTGCTTTGATTCAGAAAACGCTGCCGCGTTTTTTTGTATCTCCTCCTCGAAGAGTTCTTTCTGCTTTTTGAAATCTTCTATACCGGCTTCAAGGATGCCGATCTGGCTTTCTAAATCCTGAATACGTTTCTTGGAATCTGATTCCTCCCTGCAAATAGCTTCTCTATCAGCATTACTTTTTACGTAAGCCTCTTCAAGGAGTGAGCGCGCTTCCTGCTGTCCTGCCACTTTTTCCTGATAGGCGGAAATCTCCGTCTTTAACTGTGTAAGCGATAGTAATATCCGTTCTTTCGCGCTATTGCCAGAGGCTATTTCCTCAAGGCATCGGTCTATCGTTTCCTGATTAGCCTTCGACAATTCTGTGATAGTAACCAGCCTCTCGTTGAAAGACTTTTCTTCTATAGTGAGCTTACTGACCTGCGCATCGATATCCTGCGTCTCAAGACACACCACATCGAACTCATCTTTAAGCCTTTGAGCATGCTGGCGTATATTATCCTTTTTATTTCTACAGGTGTTATATTCCAATTCGCTTTCGCGTAAAGACTTCTCCGCGCCGTCGAGCCTTAGCGCCAATTCTGTAATTTCCTGGCTTTTTCGCGCGAGGGAATCCGTCAACGTTTGTATCTGCTGAGTAAGAGCCTCGATTTTATTGATAACCTCCTCCGGATCTAAGGAAATAGGCTTAGCAACTCCTCTGGCCTTAAACTTTGCCTGCCCAACAATACCGGAGCCGCCCTCTTGAATTTTTTGGACCTCTTCAACCTTAATAATAATTCCGCTGACTTTTTCGTCACTTAAAACATCAAGCAAGACCGTGGCGTTTGAGGATTCAGTAATATTCTCATACTGCAGTTTTAAGTTGCATAAAAATTCTTTTTGCGATGAAAGCGCGGCTAGCTCATTTTCATGATTTTGCAGCTGCGCGCTGAGAGAGTCTTTTGCCTGAAGGCACTGGTTATTGCGTGTTTTTATCTGCTCACATTCTTCTTTACGGCTGGTGAATGCTCTATACGAGGTATCCTCCAACTCCTGCGCGGCCATTAAATTCTGATTGACGAGCGAAAGTTCTTCTTCATTCTTAAGCTTTTCTATATCCAGCCGCTTTTTCCGGGCAATTGCCTGATTCAACTGGCTGGTAAAATCATTCACCTGATTATGCAGCAATGCTTCCTGCGCGGCGAATTCTATGACTTTTGTCTTTGCTTCTTTTAGTGTCGCCTGAGCAGTGGTAATCGTAAGGCTAACGTTTTCAAGTTCGCTGCTGGCTTTTGCTTCCAAGCCATTTTTTCCCTCCAATTCTCTGATTAAAACATCAAGGTTAGCCTTAAAATTATCTATCTTCTGGCGGTCTTGGGTAATTTTTATAGCAAGCTCTTCCCTTTGCCCTGCAAGCAGCGCTATCCGCTTCTTGAGTTCCTCTATGCGTTCGCGATTAAACCCGAGCTCCTGAACATCATGGGCAATGGCATTGGCAGCAGTCGTTGCCCGGCTTCGGAAATCGCTTAACTGAGTTTCCAGCCCATCCAATTCCTTCTGACGCTCAGCACATTCCTTATGCAGCCCTTCAATTGCCTGGGCATCGCGCATCTCCGTAGCTATCAACTGCTCAAGCTGCAGGTTAAGCTGGGCTATTTGCGCTTCATACTCTCCTAACTGGTAAGCAGCCAAGGTAGTTTCAAGGCCTTTAAGCTTTTCGAAAACATCTTTATAGCGCCGTGCCTTTGCCGCCTGGCGCTCAAGAGAGTTTATCTGACGTTTAACCTCAATAATAATATCATTGATACGAAGAAGATTTGCCTCGGCATCTTCTAGCCTACGCATCGTTTCCCTTTTCTGTGATTTATACTTACTGATTCCAGCGGCCTCATCGAACACTAAGCGCCTGTCTTCGGGTTTTGAACTCAATATCAAATCTATCTTACCCTGTTCAATTAAAGAATAACTCTCCGCGCCAATACCGGTGCCTAAAAAAAGCTCAGTTATATCCTTAAGCCGCACCTGCGTCTTATTAATACAATATTCGCTTTCTCCGGAGCGGAAAAGCCTGCGGGTCACCGTTACCTCATCATAATCAATAGGCAAAACCTTCGTCTCATTAGCAAAGGTTAACGAAACCTCCGCGTAGCCTAACGCGGGAATGCTTTCGGTACCGTTAAAAATGACATCCTCCATTTTAGAGCCGCGCAGAGATTTAACGGATTGCTCGCCTAAAACCCAGCGGATAGCATCAAAAATATTCGACTTCCCGCATCCATTGGGCCCGACTACCGCGGTTATTCCCGGTTCAAAATACAAGGTTGTTTTATCGGCAAAAGATTTAAATCCCAAGAGCTCTAATTTCTTAAAATACATCTATCTCCTTTCGCCCTCGTAAGAGGCACGTATGCTGACAACTACTCATTCTCAAGCCACGCATCTATTCTTTCCCGACGGAACCTCCACTGCCCAATGACTTTTGAAGCGGGAATCTTCTTCTTTTTAAGCCACTCATAAATAGTGCGCTTTTTAACCTTTAAATACCCCGCCAGGTCATCAATAGTCATAAGAGCCTCTGACACCATAGGTTACATTTTATAATAGTTAGCACAATTGTCAAGAAGAATATTTACATATCATGACATATTTTTACATTATCATGAAATTACCTCTATTATCCTGCTGCGCTGTGACATTAGATTTTGGCATTGCGCTATCATGTTTGAATATAGGGCGGAGGTCCTGTCAAGGTTATGTTTTCGCCCCGCCTACGGCGGGGCTCAAACACAACCTTGCCACCCCCGCTGGCAAGTGAAGTGTTGCAGATAGTAAGAATTTATGTCACGGAGCACTACTACACAGTGACCCAAATTTCTTATCACAGTGTAATAATAAAACTATTCTGGGTTATCTTTTATTGCGGGAATCTTTACGATAAGAGAGCGTGTGAGTACAAAGACACTCTCTAACATGCGGGAAGAATTACATCGATGCTAAAGAGATGCTATGAATATTTTCTCAAGGATTTACAGACGAATGATCTTATCGCTCTTATTACCCTTATAGGCGTTACGGGTATCAAAGATACGCTTGGAATGCTTGAGGATAAAATCATAGTCAAAACTGGTGTGGTCAGTAACCACTACCGCGCAGTCCATAGCGCTTAAGGCTTTGGAAGTAAGAGGAGTTGCCTTTACATTAAAATGCCCAAATTTGAGGTAAGGAATAAGCGGGTCAGCATAAAAAACATCAGCCTTGTTTTTCTTAAGCAAATCAATTATCTCTAAAGGCGGGGATTTACGAAGGTCTTTCACATCTTTCTTGTAGGTTACCCCTAAGACCAAAATTTTTGCCCCCGGTAAAGGCTTCAGGGCATGTAAACGGTTCACGACATACGCCGGCATCGAGGAGTTTAAATCTGAGGCCAATTTTATAAAACGCGACTTAAACCCGTGGAGCTTTGCTTTCCAATATAAATATAAAGGGTCTTTTGGAATGCAATGGCCGCCGACGCCCGGCCCCGGATAAAAGGGCATAAAACCGAAAGGCTTGGTCTTTGCCGCGTCAATTATTTCCCAGACATCCATATTCATGGTATGACAGAGCATCGCGAGTTCGTTGACTAACCCGATATTGATAAGGCGGAAGGTATTCTCTAAAAGCTTTACCGTCTCGGCAGCGCGCGGGCTTGAGACAGTGACGACCCGCTCTATGATATTTTCATACAACAATTTGAATAAATGCGCGGACTCCTGAGTCACCCCTCCGACAACCTTAGGGATTTTGTTTAAGGGGAATTTTTCATTGCCCGGGTCAATTCTTTCGGGAGAAAAGACTAAAAAGAAGTCTATCCCGCATTTTAAACCGGTTGACTCAAGCATCGGCAGGATAACCTCATCCGTTGTCCCGGGATACGTCGTACTTTCTAAAATCACTAACTGCCCTTTGCGCAGATGCTGTTTTATCTGGGTAACTGCCTGCTTAATATAGCTTATATTCGGCTGGTATTTTCGCTTGAGCGGCGTAGGGACACAGATAATAATAACATCAACATGGCCTAAGCGCCGAAAATCAGTCGTCGCTACTAATGAAGCCTCTTTAACTAATCTTTTTACATCTTTACTATCTACATCCAGGATATAGGGAATTGCGTTTTTGACATTATGCACTCTATCACTATCGGTATCAATTCCCGTAACGTGAAAGCCCGCCTTTGCAAGCTCAACCGCAAGAGGTAATCCAACATATCCCAAACCTATCACCGCAACTTGAGCGCTTTTATTCTTTATTTTTTTCTCTAATGGTATGTACATTGCATATACTCCTTTACTGCTTTTTGCCATGGCCTGAGCTTATATCCAAACACCCGGTTAAATTTCGTGCTATCCAACACGGAAAACGCCGGGCGCTTGGCCTTAAACTTCATCTGTGCCATCGCAACGGGTAGAAGCCGGACATTCTTTACCTTGGCCACCTTTAGGATATAGTTGGCGTAATCAAACCACGAGCAATACCCGGAATTAGCAATATGATAGGTGCCATAGAATGTATCTCCGGGCTTATGGGTATCAATGCGCTTTGCGATAAGATACAGTGCCTTTGCCAGGTCAATGGTATATGTCGGACAGGCGTACTTATCGCAAACAATAGAAAAGCATTCTTTCTCTTTTGCCCATGCCATGACATTCGTGATAAAATTATCCCTGCCTGTCCCAAAAAGCCAGGAAGTACGAATAATAATGTGTTTTTTTAACAGCTTCCTTACGAACTCTTCTCCCTCTAATTTAGTCCTGCCGTAAACACTTAAGGGATGAACCCTGTCGGTTTCCCGGTAGGCAGCATGCTTGGCACCGCTAAAGACATAATCCGTGCTCACATAGATAAGCACTGTACCGCTTGTGCGGGCCGCCTTACTCACGATACAGGTGCCTTGGGCATTGACCGCGTACGCTTTTCTTACATTCTCTTCGCAGCCGTCAACATCGGTAAAACCTGCCGCGTGTATCGCAAGCCACGGCCTGTACCGCAGAAAAAGAGCCGTTACTTTCTTAGCGTCTGTAATATCACATTCTTTACGGGCAGGCGCGATAACCTTATAATGCTTCGCGAATATGGCTGCGAGTTCCCTACCTAACATGCCTTCCGCGCCGGTTATAAAGACTATTTTTTTATTCTTTTCCACCACTTTTGGTTATTGGTATACCAGGCAATCGTCAAGGCAAGGGCTTTCTCAAATGAGAATTCAGGATACCAGCCTAATGCTTTTAGCTTCCTGACATTCAAAGCGTACCGCCGGTCATGGCCAGGCCTATCCTGGACATGGCTGATGCAACTCTCAGGCTTACCCATGGACTGAAGGATTTTCCTAGTCAGCAGTATATTGGGAATTTCATTACCTACGCCGATATTATACACTTCTCCGATTTTCCCCTTATGCAGCACCGTATCGATAGCCCGGCAATTATCCACAACAAAGATCCAATCCCTCTTATTCATCCCATCTCCGTAGAGCGGCACTTTTTTGCCTTCAAGCAGATGCGTGATAAAAAGCGGGATAACTTTCTCAGGATACTGATAAGGCCCGAAATTGTTCGATGAGCGGGTAATCAAAACAGGTACGTTATAGGTAACATGATACGCCCGCGCCAGGTGGTCGGCTGACGCTTTACTTGCCGAATAAGGGCTGTTAGGAAAAAGGGCGTCTGTCTCTTGAGACCTCCCTTTTTCGATGCTTCCATAGACTTCATCGGTTGATATGTGCAAAAACTTCCTTACCCTGTGCTTGCGGGCCGCTTCCAGCAATACATACGTGCCGGCAATATTGGCCTTGATAAAATCCGACGCGTCAGAAATTGAACGGTCCACATGTGTTGCCGCGGCAAAATTCACAAGGCAGTCGCATTCGGAAAGCACTTTACTGACTAACGCGCCATTGGCGATATCCCCTTTGACAAACCGGTAGCGCTTATTCTTCTCGATATCCGAAAGATTTTCCAGGTTACCGGCATAGGTAAGCTTATCCAGATTAGTAACGCTATAGCCCGGATATTTCTTAAGGATATGCCTAATAAAATTGGAGCCGATAAAACCGGCTCCACCTGTCACAAGTAATCTCATGGATTATTCCTTACATTTCTTTCGCACTAAGGTAGCGGCGCGATAGAGTGTCTCAGGGAGGCCGCAATCTGTCCACCAGCAATTTAAAATATCATACGAGAGTTCGTTCTTTTTCAAGTAGGCGTTATTCACGTCGGTTATTTCAAATTCTCCGCGGCCTGAGGGTTTCAAGGTTTTGATAATATCAAACACTTTTTCATCATACATATAGATACCGGTAATGACGTAGCAGGATTTCGGCTTCTTCGGTTTCTCTTCTATGGATACTATTTTCCCGTTTTTAATTTCGGCTACGCCGAAGCGCTCGGGGTCTTGCACCTTCTTTACAAGGACACGGGCACCCTTCTCCTGCCTCCTAAACTTGTCTACGTATTTTTTGATTGACCCACCGATAAGGTTATCTCCCAAGACAACCACAATCTTTGAGCCATCGGCAAAATGCTCGGTCAACCCTAATGCCTCGGCAATACCGCCTTCCCCTCTTTGATAGGTATAATTGATATGGCGTAAGCCGAATTCCTGGCCGTTACCGATCAACCTCAGGAAATCTCCCGCGTTATTGCCTCCGGTGACAATCATAATATCCTGTATCCCCGCCTCAACCAGGGTTTGAATGGTATAATAAACCATCGGTTTATCATACACAGGAAGCAAATGTTTGTTGGTAATCCGGGTTAAAGGCTCGAGGCGCTTTCCCAGCCCTCCGCATAAAATAATCCCTTTAAGGCTATCAGCTTTCGGCATTACTTTCTCCAGTCATACGGGATATCATTATCAAAGGCATCTATCCTGTATTCATCGGGATTATCCCGGTTATAGGCGACAGTAGGCACATTAATGACAACGGCTTCCTCATCACTGATACACTTAAACCCATGGTAGACCTTCTTTGGGATTCTCACTAAAAGGGGATTCTCCAGGCTTAACTCAAACTCATTAATCTTCCGATAGGTTTTTGATGTTTTCCGCGCGTCATACAGTGCCAAACGCATCTTCCCTTTGATACAACAGAAGTGGTCATCCTGTTTCTTATGATAGTGCCAGGCCTTGGCAACTCCCGGATACGCGGTAGTAAAATACACCTGCCCGAACTTCTGGAATATTTCGTCGTCACAACGCAAGATTTCCATCAGTTTTCCCCGGCCGTCGGGAAACACTTTTAGTTGTTTTACCTTTACACCCTGGATCATTGCCTCTTTCCTCTCCCCATCCCGATATAGCGGAAACCGTTTTTCTTCATTACCTGCGGTTCATAGATGTTTCTACCGTCGATAATAAGGGGCTGATGCATAATTTTTTTAAGCCGTGCTACATCAAGCTCCTTAAACTCATTCCATTCGGTTACAATAACAACGCAATCCGCGCCTTTTGCCGCCTGATAGGCATCTTTACAAAAGGTAACTCCCTGAACTATTTCTTTGGCCTTTTCCATACTCTGGGGATCAAAAACCCTTATTTTCGCGCCTTCTGACTGAAGTGACTCAATAATAGCCAACGAAGGAGCGCTTCGCAGGTCATCGGTATTGGGTTTAAAAGAAAGCCCCAAAAGGCAAATACGCTTATCTTTGAGTATCCACAATGCGTCCTTAATTTTTTTAACGATATCTTTTTTCTGATACTCATTAATATCCCGCACTGCCTTAAGCAATTCAAAATCATAGCCGTTTTTCCTGGCAATGGTGATAAAAGCATCCAGGTCTTTAGGAAAACAGGAGCCTCCATAGCCTATTCCCGCGTCTAAAAATGCCCTGCCAATTCTTTTATCCATCCCCATACCGTCAGCGACCTTAACGACATCCGCTCCCACGCGCTCACATATCTGCGCTATGGCATTGATAAACGAAATTTTAGTAGCGAGAAAGGAATTAGACGCGTGCTTGATAATTTCGGCTGATTTTATATCGGTAACAACAAGATGTGTTTTAAGCGGCTTATACAAATCACATAAAAGCTCCCTGGCAGCCTGCGACTCCACGCCAATAACAATCCTGTCAGGATGCATAAAATCGTTGATAGCCTGGCCTTCCCGCAAAAATTCGGGATTTGAAGCGACATCAAAGCTGATTTTCCCTTTTTTCGCGTTCGGGAGATTGACCTTAATGGTATGCTCAACCCAAAAACCTGTTTCTACCGGCACCGTCGATTTTTCCACTATCAGTTTATATCCGTTTAAGTTTTTCGCGATGGCTTTGGCGACGTTTTCTACCCCGGTAAGATCGGCATCGCCGTTATCTAATGGAGGGGTGCCAACGGCGATAAAAATTATTTTTGACTTCCTGAGGGCTTCCTTGATATCGGCGCTAAAACAAAGCCGTTTTTCCTTAACGTTGCGCCTGACCAATTCATCAAGCCCCGGCTCATAAATAGGCATTATCAGCTTTTTAAGCGAAGCGATTTTATCCTTATTGTTATCCACGCATATAACGGTATTGCCTAAATCCGCGAAACAAGCGCCTGTGACTAATCCTACATACCCAGTTCCTATGATTGCGATATTCATTTTCTTTCCTTGATTAGTACATTGTTACATAAGTTTCTTAAAATAGCTGTAAAAATTGGTGGCCGGGTTGTGTTTGAGCCCCGCCGTAGGCGGGGCGAAAACATAACCTGGACAGGACCCATTTTTACCATCATATCTATCAAAGGACTTATGTAACAATGCATTAGTTTACACTGGAAAAATCAATTTTAAACACTGAAAATAAGGTTTCCCGGCAATAACTAATCAGCCGCCTTGCCCTCAGCATATCCCTGCGACATCGGCTTAGGGTCATGGTAATTCTGGTTATAATCAATCGACATCTCCGGGAAAGCCTTGAGCCTTAAGGCAAACCATATCGTTTCCCCGCGCTCGCGCACCACATTATAATTAACATCAAGAATCCAGCAATGGAGCTCTTTTGAAATACTATAGGTCTGTTCCTTTAAAAGGCTGTTTCCTTTAAATTGCAGCCTTTCATACACTTTAAAAGACCAGCCTTTGATTAAATTGCAGATGATTTCTCCGGTCATCTGGCTGCTGGACTTTCTTTCATAACGATAGCCGCCGCCAACAGAAAGCCCCTTGCCGGATGCCGTCGCGTCAAAATTAGCATAAGAAAAATAATCCTTCTCATGGTTATAAGTAGCATCTGATTCAAACCTCATCCAATCATAGGGAAGCATCTCCAGGTCAAAATTAATAGTATCGCTCCAATTCCGATTACGCCCTTCAACATTAAAAAAATAATTTGAATCCACGATTAAGCGCAAGAAATCAACAGTTTTATTGCGCCGCTTGGTTTGCAGTTTATTTTCTAATGAGAATGCTATTTGATTTGACTCACCTATGGCATCTATACCATCAAACTGTAAAAGTTTTGTTGAAGAAACTGTCGGGGGATGAATATACGAGTAATTAATATTAGGGCTGACAATATGCCGCAACTTGCTAATTTCCATGCCCACAATATCAGTATCGACATCAAATATCCTGTAAAATCTTGTGGTAAGGCTAATTCCGCTATCCCAGACTTCCCTAAAAACACCTACATCCCTACCAGAGATACGGCGAAAATACGTTTCGCGGCTACCTGCGAAAGGATTCAGCTCAAGAAAAGCTAATTTGAAAGGTAATGAGAATCGCTTATACAGATCCTCTCTCTGACTAGCATCATCTTCATCCCAACGCCCAGCATTCTCTGGCGTGGTCGCTATTTTTTCGTTAAAACTTACATACGAAACATTACTACTTACGTAAAAAGGAGACTCCAAAATCTGGGTAGTGGCGTTATCTAATTTTATCTCCGGCAACTTTTCTGTTTCTGAAAAAATACGATTAGTCCGTTTTTGAGTTAGGATGCTAAATGTAGAAGATTGATTTGAAAGGATACGGTTATACACCAGGTACGAAAGAGGCTGCTTATCCTTTTCATACTCACGGAAAAAATAATCTTTGATGAATTTTGTATCGCTTAGTTTATGATACTCCGCCAGCCAATAGGTATTCTTATCTATATCCCATTTATGGCGCCATTGAATACGATAACGCTGAGTATCGCTTGTTGCCTTAAGGTTAACCGGATAAGAATACAGATGCTTTCTGCCAATAGTCCGCTCGTTCATATAATAAGTCTTGACATACCCTTTGCCCGCTTTTTTCGTATCATAATAATTATCAATACCCCAGGCAAAGTCTTTCTTTTCCCGATAATCAAGGTGCACCCTGCCACCGGAATCAGGCAGAAGGTCATATCTCCATGCGGTTAAAAGAAACAAGCCCCAGTCCTTATTTTTACCAGGGCTAACCTCAACATGCATCCGGTCATCCTTTAAGTTCTGGGTAAACTTCGGCATATAGAATATGGGAGTATTGGCTACCCGCATCGTCATGGCCTTGGCAGTGACCTTATCGTTAGGGAATAACCTCAACAAGCGGCTTTGTATCCTATAATGGGGAGACTGCTCTTTATCGCAGGTGGTAAAATAGCCGTTTTTAATCTCTATTTCGTTTTCGGATACCTTACGCACGATTTTCCCTGAGCCAAAATAAGGATGATATGCTATGGTAGCATCAAATGCCTGGCCGGTTTTTGTTTTAAAATTGTAATCGCAAGAGTTTGCCTTAATCACGCCTTGGCCGTCTTCTAAAATGACATGGCCTTGGGCATGGGCTTCGTTGGTGGCGGTATTAACGGTCGCCTTATCGCAGGTTAAAACCGAATTCTCCTTGATAAGCTTCACATTGCCTTCTAAAGTAACCACATTTTTTTCTTTTGAGTATTCAATTGTATCGGCATTAATAATTATCGGCTGTTTTTCCTGGGTATTTTCGGAATCCCCTGAAAGTGCCTTAACAGGCGTACGCTTATCTCCTTCCTCCTGAGCGGCAGTTAAAAGCCCTGACGAGGCATCACGAGTATCTGACGGCTGAACATTTTCCCCTATTTTTAAATCTTCCTGCGCGAAAGCGAAAGAATACCCAGATAATGAAATCAGGAGAGCTAAAAACAGTATTGAAGGCTTACTTTTCATTTTTTACCAATGTTTCTTCAACCAATAAAGCCGCGCCTATCATACCAGCGTCATTGCCTAATTTTGCCTTAAGGATCTTAACTGTTTTTGCCTGGGTAGGCATGGATCTTTCCTTTATGACTTCCCTAGCCTTATCAAAAATAAACTTGCCGGCATTAGAAACCCCGCCGCCAATAACTACCGCGTCAGGATTAAGAAAATTGATTATTCCGGAAAGCCCCACCCCCAAGTGGCAGGCAACACCATTCCATATGCCAATAGCTTTGGCATTCCCCTGATGGGCTAAACGGCTTAGAGCTTCCAAATTAATACCTTTACCAAAGGTTTTTCTGACATTCCTTAAGATATATCTATTCCCGACATAGCGCTCGATACAGGCGCGGCCACCACAGTTACATTTCGGGCCAGCCTCATTAAGAGGAATATGGCCGGCCTCACCGGCACAAAAGCTACTGCCGCGATAAAGCTCTCCGTTAATGATTATCCCTCCCCCTACCCCTGTGCCAAGGGTAATGCCAATAACATTCTTTAACCCTATTGCCGCGCCGATACGAGTTTCCGCTAAACTCATCAGATTGGCATCATTATCAATCACTACCGGTAAATGCGTCTTTTTTTGCATAATCGATTTTAGGGCAACATTACACCAGCCTTTTATATTGGGGAAAAAATGGACTACACCTCTAGAAAAATCAACAGGCCCGGGAACACCGATACCAATACCAGCCACATTATTTTTAGTGATATCCGCTTCCAAGAAAAGGCCGCTTGCCGCGTTAGAAAGGCCGGCGATAAGATTTTCCTTTATACCAAAAGTAGCTGTAGGCACAACAGCGCGCAAAACTATCCGCCTTTTTCTGATTAACCCGATTTTTATGTTCGTCGCGCCTAAGTCTATGCCAATGATATAGTTTTTAACCATAAGAGAGGTGTATTGTAACCTAAAACATCCCCCTTTGCAAGCAGAAAATTATCTCCATAGTAATCGGTCGCTAAACGGGGGAAATGGGTGGCCCCGCCGCAGGCGGGGACAGTACCCATTTCCTTTGGCCACTGATAACTGGCCGGTTACTCTCCATATTCCCGGCGCGCTAACATTTAATGCCGAACGCGCAGACTCTATTCCTGCCTTTGGCCTTCGCGATATAAAGGGCCTTATCCGCCTTATCAATTAACCGGCTGATCTGTTCCGCGTCTTCAGGATATGATGATACTCCTATACTGATGGTACAGTTGAAACGCTCATGGAAAGCACTTATTCTGGCCTTTTCCATATTTAAACGGATGCGTTCTGCTACCAAGTAGGCCTTTTCTTTAATAGTCTCAGGTAACATGATACAAAATTCTTCTCCGCCATAGCGCGCGCACATATCAATCTGGCGTAAAGAGCCGCTAAGAATGCGCCCAATTTCCCTTAAGATAAAATCTCCTGTGATATGTCCATAGGTGTCATTGTAGGTTTTAAAGTTATCTACGTCGATAATCAAAAATGATAACGCCAGGTTATTCTGCTTTGCTCGCACCTGTTCCTCTTTAAATCTCTCCATAAAATACCGCCGCACGTAGACACCGGTCAGGCTATCGGTAATTGAAAGTTCCTGTATTTCCCTATATAGCTCCGCGCGCTTTAAGAAAAGCTCAAGCTGGTTTACCATTACCATCATCTTAACCCTATTTACGCTCACGGAATCCCTAACAGCAAAATAATATGTCTTTTGATTGGCCGAAATCCTGAACACACTTTTGCCGCTTGCGTCAGGAGATTCAACAAATTCTGCCTCACTGAGATTAAAAAGCGCGGTTATCTTCTCTCGAAACGTATTCAGTATATCTTCTTCCTCAAGAGGCTTCGAAAGCTCCTTGGTAACCTCATAGAGGGCCGACTCCATTTCTACAGAAGCTGCTATTTTAGCATTTGACTCCTGGGCATATTGCAGCCTAGTCCCGATAACTTCGAGCAAATCACGCTTGGCCAAAGAAGCGATAGACAAAGCCTGCACGCTTCGCTTCCCTGTGTTCCAAATCCACCACATCACCATGGAAGCGATAAGGATTCCAAAGAAAACCCCTAGAATAAGCATACTCTATTCCTACCCAATTTTTTTGCCTCATACAATGCCGTATCCGCCTTATGGAGCAACTCCAAAAGTGACGCGGCATCCTGGGGACAGTGAGCAACACCTATTGAAACAGTAATGGCAGTCGCTTTGCGCCGCACCATCATCTTTTTCTCCTGGACAAAACTACGGATAGTCTCAGCCAAACTAAACCCTTCCTGTTTGGTGCAAGACGGGACAATGATCAAAAATTCTTCGCCGCCATAACGGCCCAGATGAGCGTTCTTCGGCTTTATATATCCGCCCAACCACGCGCTTAAATTCTTTAGCACAGAGTCTCCGGCCACATGGCCGTAGAGATCGTTATACTGCTTGAAGTAATCTATATCTATCATCATAACTGCTAAACCGCCTGTGGCGCTATTGACACGCTGTAATTCCTCCTTAAGCTTCTCGAGAATAAAAGCGCGGGTATAGAGCGCGGTGAGTGAATCCTTAACCACCAATTCCTTTAAATGCTGGTAATACCGCGCGTTATCTATGGCTACGCTTGCGATATCCGCGATAGTGTTTAAGACCCTCAGATCCTCAAGAGTAAATGATTTAGCATAGGGAGAATCTAAACGCACGATGCCCCGAGGACTATTTTGGCTTACAAGACAGCAGGCGATAAGTGAACCTATGGGAAAGGCAGCCGCTGTTTTTAGTTTTTTTATGTCAAAACGAAAATCATTTACCGTATCTTCAACTAATAACGGTTGCATATGTTTTACTACCCACTGGTTAAACATATCGCTGTCTTTTCCCTTAACAAACGAATACTCTGTCGTATTGTTTTTGGCTGCCTCCAATACCACCTCTCCTGAGGAGCTATCTACAGAATACACCATGCAGATAGTCTTTTCATGGCCAAGAAGGATGAGGGTTTGGCCTAGCAACATAGCAAGAGTATCGTCCAAGGATAAATTCTGATTAAGTTTCTCGGTAAAAAGAGATAAGGCGTCATAACGCCTCAGTTTAAAACGGAGGGCTCGGCTTCGCGACTCTTCAACCTCGAGCTGTTGGCTGGCGATATTTATCCGCCCTTGCAGGTCTTCAAGCTCTGCTTTTAGCGAATACTCTTTTTTATTCTTTTTCTGTATGAACGATACGGCTATAAGGAAAGAAACAAAGGCAAGGCTCGCTACTATGGACGGATGTGTAAGGTAAGCCATAAAAAGGTGCCCATTGGGGGACATAGGCTCCCTCTTAAATATTCCTGCGTTTTATCGCCAGGGATATGATACGAATGGAAGAAACATAGATTGTTTAAGAGCGCCTTTTAAAATCCGGGTTAAACAACGGTAGCTTCTGTATCTTTATCAAAGAAATGGACTTTACTCATATCAAAAACGAGATCCATATCCTGATTGATCAAAGGACGGTCATGAGCGCCGACCCGCGCGATAAAACTATGTTTTCCGGTATTAAGATATAAGTAGACCTCGGAGCCCAGCGGTTCAACAACTTCACAGGTCGCGCGGACAATATTTTCGGGAGGAGCGGTTGAAACAAAAAGCTTATCGTAAATATCTTCTGAACGTATACCGAGGAAAATCTCTTTACCCGCGTAAGAAGCAATAATCCTATTCATTTCCTCGACAATCTTCACCTTGATTTTACCTTCATCAAAATAGAAACGGCTGTCTTTCTTAATAATCCTTCCAAGCATAAAATTCATGGGAGGAGAACCGATAAAACTGGCCACAAACTTATTGACCGGATGGTCATAGATAGTAATAGGATCAGCCACTTGCTGCACCAGCCCGTCTTTCATTACCGCGATGCGATCCCCCATAGTCATAGCTTCTGTCTGGTCATGGGTTACATAAATCATAGTAGTCGCCAAGCGAAGGTGGAGCTTATGAATTTCCGTACGCATCTGCACGCGCAATTTCGCGTCAAGGTTACTCAAAGGCTCATCAAACAAGAATACCAGAGGTTTCCTTACAATTGCCCTGCCAACCGCGACACGCTGGCGCTCTCCGCCGGATAATTCCTTCGGCCTGCGGCTAAAGAGGCGTTTAAGCCCTAAAATTCCCGCGGCGTCGTTAACCCGTTTCTCTATCTCTGCTTTTGGATAACGCCTGAGCTTTAAGCCAAATGCCATATTTTCAAATACGGTCATATGAGGATATAAGGCATAATTCTGAAATACCATGGCGATATCACGGTCTTTTGCCGGGACATCATTGACCAGTTTATCTCCAAGGTATAATTCCCCGGAACTTATCTCCTCTAAGCCTGCGATCATTCGTAAGGTTGTGGACTTACCGCAACCAGAAGGCCCGACGAGGACCATAAACTCCTTATTTTCAATGCCAAGGCTTACTTTATTTACCGCGGTAACCCCTCCCGGATATACCTTAGAAACATCCTTTAAGCTTACTTGTGCCATTTTTCCTCTTTTTTAGTTTTGCATCAAGCTATCCTGTCACACACATTCACCATCCCTCGGAATTACTCTACATACTTTATCGCTGGTCAAAGTATACACAACAGCAGAGCCTTTCAGGTGAAATATATTATAGTAGATTCCGAAAAGATGTCAACTCAGATAATCAATCAGCTGGCTTACCACTGCCTTCATCTGTTTGCGCTGCAGAATCATATCAATATGGCCATGCTCCAAAAGGAACTCTGAGCTTTGGAAACCGGCAGGCAGTTTCTGGCGTATCGTCTGTTCAATAACTCGCGGGCCGGTAAAACCTATTAACGCCTTTGGTTCAGCGATGATAACATCGCCTAGGCTGGCAAATGATGCCAAAATCCCCGCCATTGTGGGATTTGTCAAAATTGAAATATACAGCTGCCCTGCTTTCTGGTGCAAAGCAAGCGCGCCTGAGGTTTTTGCCATCTGCATCAGGCTAAACATCCCTTCATACATACGCGCTCCGCCGCCAGAGCCGGAAACAATAATTACAGGGACCTTCATACTGGTTGCCTTTTCGACTGCCCTGGTAATCTTTTCTCCCACCACTGAACCCATTGAGCCCATAATAAAGCGGGAATCGGTGACAACAATTACAATTTTTTTCCTATTTAAAGTTCCTTCACCGCTTACTGCAGCGTCCTTTAACCCCGTTATCTCCTGGTCGCTTTTAAGCTTATCACAATAGGTTTTTGGCCCTTTAAATCCTAAAGGATCTGCCGAAACCATATCTGGGTCATATTCACGAAAAGTTCCTTCATCAATAAGCAACTGCAGCCGCTCTCCGGCAGTAAGCATAAAATGATACCCGCATTTCGGGCATACCTTAAGGCTCTCCTCAAGGTTCTTATTGTAAATAGGAGCTGAACAATCCTCACACTTAGTCCATAAGCCCTCAGGAATTTCTTTCTTTTTTACTTTGACTATTGTATATTTAGGCTTAAATAACGGCATCTTCCCTCACTACCTTCGGGAGTAAATAGTAGAGAGTAGTAAGTAATTTAGTTACTACTTTCTACTTTCTACTTTCTACTCTCTACTCTCTACTGGCAGCTCTTTCTTGAGCATGTTTATCACCAGCCCTGAAACCGGCTTAGGATAAAAATACGTTGACTTATGCGGCATCTTTTTAAAGCAGCGCGCGATAGAGCTGATTTCCCGAGGGCTTGGCGGATTCATAAAAAATGCTGCCTGGTATTTTTTGCTTTTTACTAAACTAACGGCTTGCTTTTCATCCCGGGCATACACAATATCCGCATCGTGATGATGCTGCTTTTTTAGTTTCAGTAGTTTGCTAAAAACTAAACTATGCAGCAAAACAACATCTAAGTTATTATAGCAATAATCTCCTTGGGAAACCACGGGTTTCTTTTTTGCCGGAGTAGCCCTAACATCAAGCAGGTAAAACCGGTTTGCTCCTAAAAAAAGTCCGAAGGCGCGCCGGCCTGCCCTTTTTTTAAGCTGGAGAAGAAGCTCGGGTAAATTCGCGCAAGGGCTTAGCTTGAAATAGTTTTCTAACAATGCCGGTAGTTGAGAAATAATTTCCTGGCTGACATTACGTACTACCCTATGCGTTGGCAACACTCTGAGGCCTTGGTTCCTGAGGTTACAAAAATACATCATCACATAATCACTCCGCGAGCGCGCCACGGTACGCTTGCGCGCTAGCCTATGATAAAGGCTGGCTACTTCATAGCGATGATGGCCGTCAGCGATAAAAATCTGTTTATCGGCCATCGCTTGCGTAAGCCCGCGGATAAATTCCCGGTCTTCTATTTTCCAAAGTTTATTTCTTATTCCCTCAAAGAAAAAATCATAGAGCGGTTTTGCCTTGGCATGCTTTCTGAGGCGCGCGTCGACAGCGGCATCATCGGCATCATAGAGCCCAAAGATAGGGCAGAGATTTGCCTGCGTCGCCTTAAGCAGGGAAAGCCTGTCCTGTTTGGGCTTACAAAAAGTCTTCTCGTGAGGAAACACTACCCCTTTTCCTGTCGGCTCAAGCCGAAGAAGGGCAATAAAACCAAGGCGCTTATAGCCCTGAGCGGCTACCCTGTACTCCTGTTCATAGAGATAGATAGCTGGCAGGCTGTCGCAAACGAATACTTTTTTTCTGATAGCCTCCTTTAAGAAATCTCCCGCGCGGGTATATTTATTATGCCTGGAGGTATCACTTTGCTTTGCCTTACCTAAAATGAGACGGATAAAATTATCGCGGCTTGATGCATGGAGTTTATTCTGCTGCTCCGGGGAAATAACGTCATAGGGCGGGCATACTACTTTTTCTATTTTTTTAACGAGCGTGGGGTTATATCGCAAACCGCAAAACGCGCTTATTTCTGCCATGAGGCCTTCTTTCGCTTAAGAATAAAAAACGCGCCGATAGCCGCGCCTATCATATCGGTAATCCAATCAAGGAAACTCGCGCTTCTGCCAAAAATAAAGCTTTGATGAAACTCATCGCTTGCCCCATAAACGGCCGCGATGATAAAAGCGATAATTTGCAGCTGAAGGAAACCCACCTTGCCATAGTGTTCATTCAATGCCCTTATAAGGAGCAGCCCCAAAATGGCATATTCAAGGCAATGGTTAAGTTTATCCCATTCAAAAAGAGAGAACTGTTCGGGGGGACGGCTTAAGGAAGAAAGATAGAAAATAAGCGCCATATAACTATAAACAGGAAACCAATAAAGAAAAAATTTTCGCACCGCAGAGAGCGTTACTTATTCGCCGAAGGACAGCCTTGGCACGATGGCTTACTTGCAGCGCACGCAGCCTGCGCGCTCTTTTCTTTTCCGGTTGATTTTCGGTAATCAGTCGCGTAGAACCCTGCTCCCTTAAAAATTATACCCGCGCCATTACCAATAATCCTGCGTAGTGACTTTTTGCACTTTGGACAGCGCGACAAAGGCTTATCTGTCATACTTTGAAACTTTTCAAAACGGTACGCGCAAGACTTACATTCGTATTCATATGTTGGCATTATAACCTCACTTCGTTCGGTTAGATAACAGATAACAGAGAACAGATTACAGAAATATGCAGAAATTTATTGAAATTCGTGGAAATTCTACCAACAATGAGCTCAATCAATTTCCTCGCTTTGCTGTATATTTCTACTAATTTCTGTTTTCTGTACTCTGTCTTCTGTTCTCTTCTTTATCTAAACACTTTCTTTACTTTGTCCGTAAAAGACTCTTTTCCCGCATCTACCTCTTCCCCGCGCAGCGCGGCAAACTCTTCTATAAGCTTTCTCTGCTGCGCTGTTAAATCATTAGGAATCTCAACATTCATCCGCACAAGCTGATCTCCCCGGTCATAGCTATGCACATCCGGCATGCCTTTTTCCTTGAGCCGAAATATCTTTCCCGGCTGAGTGCCCGAAGGGATTTTCATTTTCACTTTCCCCTCTAAAGTCAAAACTTCAACTTCCCCGCCCAAAAGAGCAGTCGAAAGAGGTATCCTGCTTTCAGTTACAATATCATTATTATGGCGTTCAAAGTTATTATGCGGCAGGACATTAATCAAAACATAGAGATCCCCATGCCCCTGTGTTCCGGCTTCACCTTCACCGCGCACCCGCAGCGATGAGCCCGTATCAATGCCCGCGGGAATTTTAACCTCTATCTTACGGGTAATTTTTATCCTGCCCTGCCCCTGGCAAGAAGTACAGGGCTGGCCTACAAAAGAGCCTTCGCCGCGGCACTTCGGACAGGTCTGACGTATCTGAAAGAAGCCGCTGGACATAATTACCTGCCCCGCGCCCTTACACTGGCTGCAGGCAGTCTTTTTCGAACCCGGTTTCGCCCCCTGTCCCTGGCAGGTTGAGCAAATTTCATAGCGGGGAACATTAATAGTCTTTTCCAACCCCGCATAAGCTTCTTCTAAAGTAATATCCACCTCAATCTGGATATCTCTTCCCCTGCGCGAACGTGTCCCCTGCTTTCGGGCTCCGCCTCCAAATATATCAAAGCCTAAATCGCTGAAAATTTCGTCAAAGATACCTCCGCCAAACCCTTTCGCGTCACCAAAAATGCTGCCAAAATCAGCGCCCTTAAAGATATCTTCATAGGCATATTTCTGGTCAATCCCCGAATGGCCGTATTGATCGTAGAGCGATCTTTTCTGGGTATCGGATAGAACCGCGTAGGCCTCAGATATCTCCTTAAACTTTTCCTCCGCCTCTTTTTTTTGCTCAGGAGGGACACGGTCAGGATGATACTTCATGGCAAGAGTTCTGTATGCCTTCTTTATCTCATCCAAAGGAGCGGCCTTGCTTACATTGAGTATTTCGTAATAGTCGCGTTTAGTACTCATCATTGTTTAACTGTTACATTGCTAAATTGTTACATTGTTGAGAATAAAAAACAATGTGCCAATTTGACAGTTTAGCAGTTTATTTATCATCCTCCGCCTTGTACTCGGCGTCAATGATATCCTCATCCTTCTGTTTTTCTTTTGGTTCTTTTTCTGTCTTCTGTCCCCGCTCTGATGAACCCTGGGCTTTCTCTTCAGGCTTCTGCCCTTGTTGTTTGGCCGCTGCCTGTTTATATACTTCTTCGGCTAATTTATGAGAAGCGGCAGTTAACTCTTCCATCTTCTTCTTAATTTTATCAACATCCTTATCCTTTATCGCATCTTTTAAATCATCAACTTTTTTCTGAATTCCCTCTTTCTCGGAAGCAGCAATTTTATCTCCGAACTCCTTCAAGGATTTTTCCGTGGAATACACCAGCGTATCCGCCTGATTTTTGATTTCAACTTCCTCTTTTTTCTTGATATCATCGGCGGCGAATTTCTCCGCGTCCCTGACCATTTTATCAATTTCCTCTTTGGATAGCTTCTTCGGCGCGGTGATGCGGATAGATTGCTCCTTTCCGGTACCTAAATCTTTAGCTGAAACGTGCACAATACCATTAGCGTCAATATCAAAGCCAACCTCAATCTGCGGCACGCCGCGCTGGGCGGCAGGGATACCCACCAAATCAAACCTGCCTAATTCAACATTATCATCGGCCATTTGACGCTCACCCTGGAGCACGCGAATGGTAACCGCGGTCTGGTTATCAGCGGCAGTTGAAAATATCTGGCTCTTTTTGGTAGGGATAGTGGTATTTCTCTCAATGAGTTTGGTACTGACCCCGCCTAAGGTTTCAATACCAAGTGAAAGCGGCGTCACATCCAAAAGCAAGACGTCTTTCATATCGCCCGTGATAATCGCCGCCTGGACCGCGGCCCCCAAGGCAACACATTCCATAGGGTCAACACCGCGCTCGATTTTTTTGCCCACAAAATCTTCAACATATTTCTGGATAATAGGCATACGGGTTGGCCCGCCAACCATAATCACCCGGTCGATATCTTTAGCGGTAAGTTTGGCATCCGAAAGCGCCTGTTCCATAGGATGGTGGCACCTTTCTACAATAGGCATAATCAATTCCTCAACCTTGGCCCTGGTTAAATTCATCGTAAGATGTTTCGGGCCTGTGGCATCCGCGGTAATAAAAGGCAGGTTTAGATCTGTGCTCACCGTGCTTGAAAGCTCAATTTTCGCCTTCTCCGCCGATTCTCGCACACGCTGTACCGCCATCTTATCGTTTTTCAAATCAATGCCGGACTCTTTCTTAAATTCTTTGGTAACATACTCAATCAGGGCGTTATCCATATCGGTCCCGCCTAATTGCGTATCTCCTGAGGTAGCTTTAACCTCAAATACGCCTTGCGCCATTTCCATAATAGTAACATCCAGTGTCCCCCCGCCTAAGTCAAAAACCATAATCTTCTGTTCCTTATGAGATTTTTCTAAACCATAGGCAAGACAGGCGGCAGTAGGCTCGTTGATAATGCGTAATACCTTAAGCCCGGCAATTTCACCCGCGTCTTTAGTCGCGGTCCTCTGGTTATCGTTAAAATACGCGGGGCAGGTAATCACTACCTCTTCAACCTTGTCCCCTAAATAGCTCTCGGCGTCCTGCTTGATTTTCTGCAAAATAAACGCGGAAATCTGCTGAGGGGTATATTCCTTGCCGTAGACCTTAAATTTATGGTCCGTACCCATCTTGCGTTTGGCCGCCTGAATGGTACCCTCGGCATTAATCGCTGCCTGGCGGCGCGCCGGCTCTCCTACTAAACGCTGGCCGTCTTTGGTAAAGGCTACGTATGATGGGAATGCCTTGCCTGAAGCAACCCCCGCGCCTTCCGCGGAAGGAATAATCACAGGCCTTCCACCCTCCATCACTGCTGCCGCTGAGTTTGATGTCCCTAAATCAATTCCTATTACTTTAGCCATTTTTCTTCCTCCCTTAATATTTTCGGCCTTTCAAACCTTAAGCTGTTTTGTTATCCTTTTGTTCCAATGCTATTTGAGCTTTCTGTTCTACAGGTTTACCGGTTGACACCTTTACTTTTGATGTCCTCACTACTCTATCATGAAGAAAATACCCTTTTTGCAATTCCTCAACCACCGTATGCTCGGGTAACGCTGAAGCTACCTGGAGCATAGCCTCGGATGTATGCGGGTCAAATGCCTTTCCTGTGACCTCTATAGGCTTAACCCCGTGGGATTTTAGCATCTCATACAGATGAGTAAGAATCATCTCTATACCTTTTAAGAAATTCGCTAAATCGGCATTCTTGTTTTCCGCGGCTTGTGACGCATTTTCCAAATCGTCTAGAATAGTAAGCAGTTCCAAAATAATACCTTCATTAGCATATTTAGTAAAATCCTGGGACTGCTTCTCCATACGCTTACGGGCATTATCAAATTCCGCCTGAAGCCTCAAGAGCCTGTCGTGCAGGTCATTACATTTGATGGACTCCTCCTGCAGCCGTTTATACTCTTCCTCCGCGACAATCATCACTTTTTCTTCCGGCTTCTTTACATGCGCGTGTTTGGCTTCGGCCTTCAGGGGTTCCTTATCGTCATTTTGATTATTATCTTTCAGATGCATAGATTCGTTATAAGTTTTCCAATGCCTTGCTCATTAACTCCGATACATACTCAATCGTAGGGATAACCGAGCTGTAATTCATGCTCCGCGGCCCCAATACGGCAATTCTCCCTGTAGGCTTATCTTCAACCTCGTAGGTTGAAACAATTAAAGAGCACGTATCTATTTCAGAACAGGCAAGTTCATGGCCGATATACACCCGCAGCCTTTTTTCTAAATCCCGGTTCAGAATCTCTAGGAGCGTTTTCTTTTCCTCAAGGATACGCACAATGCTGCGGATTCGCTCAATATTTTTTAATTCGGGATGGCCTATAATTAATGACGCTCCATTGTAATAGATTTTATTTTCTTTATCCAGAATAGTTACGATACCAGCGCAATGGGTAAAGGTAGAGAGGACCTCTGAAGTCTTCTCAAGAATATCTTCCAATTTCGTAAGCTGCCGGCAGTATTCATGGGTGATAGAGCTCTTCTCTTCCTCCAAAAGCTGCATCTGCGATAAAAGCATATCCACATAATAACGATACCCTTGATCGGTCGGTATGCGCCCGCTTGAGGTATGGGTATGGGTAAGATACCCCTGGCCCTCAAGCTCAGTCATGACATTGCGCATCGTTGCCGAAGAACATTCAAAATCGCGGCAGATATCATCGGAGCTGACCGCTAAGGCCCTTTTGATATAGCTTTCGATTACTGCCGAAAGCACTTCGCGGTTACGCGTTTCTTTATCCGTTCTTCTTACCATTATGTTTTAAGGAAATCTCGATTGCGCGCAGATACACGCTATGTTTCTAAAAGGAAACTTATATTTTAACAAAAACTATCTTCTTGTCAATATTGGTTTCAGATTTTTCTGTTAAGAGTTGATTTTTCTTCAGGCCCTTGGTTTCACTTTCTAAGGCCGCTTTCACTGTCTCGAGCTCTTTTAGTTCAGCTCGCAGCACTATAAGCGATAGAGGATCCTGAATATTTTTTTGGATAACCCGCTTCAGCGGCCGCGCGCCATACACAGGGTCATAACCGATATTCGCCAAATATTCTTTTGCCTTATCGCTTACCTCTAAGGTTATTTTTCTCTCTTCCATGCGTTTCTTAAGGATATTCAACTGAACATCCACTATTTTCTTTATTTCTTCAACCCCGAGGCTCTTAAAAATAATTATTTCATCAATACGGTTAATGAATTCCGGACGGAAAGCGCCCTTTAATGCTTCGTTATCCCTGAGGTTAGAGGTCATAATAATCAAGGTATTCCTAAAATTCACTGTTCTGCCCTGCCCGTCAGTTAAACGGCCATCATCCAGAAGCTGCAATAAAACATCCAGCACCTCCGGATGCGCCTTCTCAATCTCATCAAAAAGGACCACCGCGTAAGGCCTGCGCCTGACGGTTTCTGTAAGCTGTCCGCCTTCCTCATAGCCCACATATCCCGGAGGCGCGCCCACAAGCCGGGAAACCGTATGCTTCTCCATATATTCAGACATATCTATACGCACCACTGCCTGCTCATCATCAAATAAAAACCAGGCTAATGATTTGGCGAGCTCGGTCTTGCCCACACCGGTTGGCCCCATAAAGATAAAGGAACCCATTGGACGGTGAGGATCTCCCAAACCCGAACGATACCTGCGGATACAGCTTGAGACCGCCTCTACCGCCTCATCCTGGCCGATAACCCTGCTCTTAAGCCGCTCTCCGATTTTTAATAATTTCTCGATTTCACCTTCAAGCAACCTGCTTGAGGGGATATGCGTCCATTTAGATAAAACCTTGGCAATATCCTCTTCATCAACTTCTTCCTTAAGCATCTGCCTGTCTTGCTGGAGCTTTTGCAGCCTCTTATTTTCCTCGTCTAATTCTTTCTCTAACGCTATCAGCTTTCCGTAACGAATCTCGGCTATCTTGTCCAAGTTTCCCGCGCGTTCGTATTTTTTCTCATCCGCCTTGACTTCTTCTATTTTGTTTTTAACATCCTGTATTTTCTTGATTACGGTTTTCTCCTGTTTCCAATGCTTGGTGAGCCCCTCAGATTTTTCCTTTAATATTTCTAACTCCTTCTCAATTTTCTTTAGCCGCTCGATTGAATTCCGGTCTTTTTCTTTTTTTAACGCTTGAGCCTCAATTTCTATCTGCATGATTTTACGCTCTACCTCATCTAACTCCTGAGGCTTACTGTCTATTTCGATACGCAGCCCTGAGGCCGCTTCATCAATCAGGTCTATTGCCTTATCCGGCAAAAACCTCTCACTGATATAACGATTGGATAACGTGGCCGCGGCAATAAGCGCGGAATCTTTAATCCGCACCCCGTGATGAGATTCGTACCGCTCTTTGAGCCCGCGTAAAATGGTAATCGTATCTTCAACCGTAGGCTCGCCAACTAAAATCGGCTGAAATCTGCGTTCAAGGGCAGCGTCTTTTTCAATATATTTGTGGTATTCATCCAAAGTGGTCGCGCCGACGCAACGCAATTCTCCCCGTGCCAACGCTGGTTTAAGCATATTCGAGGCATCAACCGCCCCTTCCGCGGATCCCGCGCCAACTACGGTATGCAACTCATCTATAAATAAGATAATCTGGCCTTCTTTCGCCTGTATCTCTTTGAGCACTGCCTTAAGCCTGTCCTCAAACTCCCCTCTAAACTTTGCTCCGGCAATCAATGCCCCCAGGTCTAATGCCACTACCTGCTTCTCTTTTAATCCTTCGGGCACATCATTATTGATAATTCTCTGGGCAAGCCCCTCAACAATAGCGGTCTTGCCAACACCTGGCTCGCCGATAAGCACGGGATTATTTTTTGTGCGCCTGGACAATACCTGAATCAGCCGGCGAATCTCATCATCGCGCCCTATCACCGGGTCTAATTTTCCCCGGTTAGCCAAATCCGTAAGATTTCGGCTGTATTTTTCTAATGCCTTGAATTTAGCTTCTGGATTATTATCAGTTACCCTATGGCTTCCGCGTATCTTTGCCAACTCAGATAACACCCTGTCACGCGATAGCTTATGTTTTCCCAAAACCCCTGATAAATCATCAAGCATTGCTAAAAATAAATGCTCAACCGAAACATACTCATCTCCAAGCCGCCTTGCCTCTTCTTCGGCACTACTGAAGGTAGTAGTAAGCCGGGAAGAAAAATACACTTCCTGCGCCTTAGCGTATACTTTAGAACGCTCCTTAAGGGAATCCTCAGTTTCCCTCGACAAAGAAGCCGTATTCAACCCCATGCTCACGAGGGCCTCAACGACAATGCTTTCTTCCTGCCGTAATAAAGACAACAAAAGATGCTCATTATCCACCTGCTGGTGGCTTAACTTTTTAGTTAACGCGACAGCATCCTGAATGGCTTCCTGCGCTTTTATGGTGAACTTGTCTAAATTCATTTACCTATCCTTCTTGAAGAATCACGTTTCGTGTACCGTTAACCGCGAACCGTTTACCGTAGAGTATGTACGATTATAACGGTACACGGTAAGCGGTGAACGGTAAACGTAAAAAATTCTTCTCTAATCTTATTTCACTTCCACCTTAATCTGTTTCGCCTTCGCGCCTTCTTTTTTGGGGATATGTATTGCCAACACCCCTTCCTTATACTGCGCCTTTACTTTATCGGCATCAACATACGCGGGTAAAGGCAGGCTGCGCAAAAACGAACCGTAAAATCTCTCAATGCTGTGATATTTCTTTTCCTTATGCTCTTCCTCATGCTTACGCTGGCCGCTAATGGTCAGCATATTATTATCCACAGAGATGTCTATATCAGATTGCTTCACTCCCGGTAAATCCACTTTGATGGTTACCTGATTTTTGTCCTCGCTGATATCCATTGACGGCGACCATGTCGCTTCTTTGGATATTTTCTCCGGCAACATTTCATAGGAAGTATCAAAGAAGCGCGTTAACCCTTTTTCCAAATCCCTTAATTCGTGAAACGGATCCCACTCTCTTCCCCTCCATTTTACGATAGCCATTCTAACCGCCTCCTTTCACTCTTTGCTTTGCCTGCACCGCAGGCAAAGCCTTCACTTACCCTTTTCTCATCAAGTTCATTTTAGCACTCTTCGCTTAAGAGTGCCAACGAAAAAATAAAAAAATTTTACTCTTCTTTTTCTAAAATTATTTTTACGCCGCTAATGTTCACGTGTTTTTCTTCTATCAAAAAATGCACATACTCAAGCCTTCTCACATCCTTAAGAGAGTAAAGGCGGCTTTTTTTACCAATTCTTTTGGGGCAGACTACCCCTGCCTTATCCAATTGCCGTAACGTCCACAGTGGTATCCCTACCAGCTTACTGACAACACTAATCACGTATACGGGCTCATCAGGGCTTATTTGTATATCAAACATAGGCACTTGGTCACTCTCTCTTTCTTCTATTCTAAATATTTTTATACCATTAAATAATTATTTTGTCAAGATAATTTAATAAAATTAATTAGATATTCTAACTGTAACGAGTATTAAAAATGCCCTTGTTAGCTGTGGGCAGAAATAGCTTGTCATTACTCGTATATCTGATACGCGAGTATTGCTAAGCTTACTTTTTTAAAACGTATCTTCCTGTATCTACGATAACTATTGATTCTCTCAATGCTGCCGAGCTTTCTACTACTTGCTCCTCTTGCAACATGCAGATTTCCAGCAAACAAAACATCAATTCATCCTCCTTTTCCTTCATTTGCCCTTTTTGAAAACAGGCCGCTACATACTCCTTCACTCTTTGGCCAGAGGGAATTATCCCGCCTTTTACCATATTCCTAATCTGCTCTAATTCTTTCTCCATATCAAAGTCTTCCAACGTTGCCCTACTCAACACAGGTAAACTAAAATCCAACCCGGAAAGGTTTCCCATTGGCTGCGTCAATATATTCATCGCACGAAAGTCAATACCTCCAATATCCCCTTGCGGCTGGCCTTGAATCCCAGAAGAAGCAACGCCTTTTTGCAAAGCCTCTGCAATATTCATGGCTAAAACCCTCACGTCTAAATTGTTTAAAATATCATTGCGCGAAACTTTAATAGCACCATTTTTATAAACATTTATATTTACAATACTGCGCTGCGGTGTTTGCAATTGAATTAAAAAACTACCCTCGTCATGAGGCAACGGGACTAGAATCAAAGAAAAATTATCAGGATAGCTTTGATCATTTAACTTGACCAGCTCAGCAAATTGATAATAAAGAGCGACAGGCCTCTCTTTTATAAGGCTTCCCAAATATGCAGGCGTCACCTTTAACTGACTCAGCTCCTCAGCAAACTGTTCGCCTTGTGAAATCAATCTATTACTAAGTGTGTCCAAAGCTTTAATCTCATCCGCCAGCTTAGCTGCAAAGCCGTAATCCTTTATTACCCCGATAAGAGCTTCTATCTCGTTTTGCAGCTTCTGCATGTCCACTTTTTCATTAATAGTAAAGCCTAAAGCCTCTAGGTACGTTTTGAGGCTACTGTAAGGTGACGGCTTCTCCCTATATAATTTTGATGCTGCGTTCTCATCAGTAGAATTGATCTTTTCCATTATGACTTGGCTAATTTCATGAACAATTTTATTTGCTGCATCTTTAAAAGTAAGCCTGCCTGCGCCAAGAGGCGGAAGAAACTCTTTCTTAATCCTTTCTAACTCATCTTGCTCCTGATTCTCTTGCCTCAAGGGAGACGCAGCTTCAGCATTGCCGTTAATCTCACTCATCAACAACTCCATCTCAACCTTCGCGCTGACAGCTATTACGTTTAATAAAAATAAATGATTTCTCATACTGTTATCTCTTGACTTACCATATCCTGCTACAAGCTCTTTGGAATAATTATCAAGCCTGCTTATCGCTTCAGGCAGATTGCTCCTTATAAAATCATTATCTTTATCTTGTCTTAAGCTAAATGGCAATCTCACAAAAGGCATATCATTAGTAACGGCATATTCCAAATTACCGCTGATTTTATTCTCTAAGTTTTCACTTCTTTTCTGCATTTCAATAAGAATACGATTAAGAGCTTTATTATAATTTGGAGTATAAGGCTCTTTAGCAAAGCTCTTTGTCCTTTCATCTAGATCATAAACGCTCTTATATAATGTAATTAACCCTTCAGCAAAAGATTTCTCCTTAAACGCTTTTTGTATATTCTTATCCCTTGTAATTTCGTAATTTCCCAAGGCATAACTTGCAAAAAGCAAAAGAAATTGAAATTGCGTCAAGTGGTTGAAATCTTTGTTTTCTAAAAATAATAGGCTGAACGCATCTTCGCTTACAACGGCGGCATCACCCGCTGGCATAAATGAAGGCAGCGCTAAATCGTTATACCTATTAATAAGCTCTAAAACACCCGCGCTCATTTTGTCGTGAATATTTTTAATATCATTTTCCAACTCCTCCCTTTGCCGCTCCATTCCATTTACTTTTTCCTGAAACTTACCATGGATTTCCTTCACAGCTTCCACAGCCACTATTTCAATCATTTCTATTTGCGCCCTAAACTCCAAAGAAAGCCACTCATCCAAATCAAAATAAAGCGAATCTTTCGCAGGTTCCTGTGCATGTTCTCGTAGCTGCGATACAAGGTCCTCCATATACGCGCATAAACGGATAAAATCATCGTACTTATTCTCTAACTCTTGCCTTTCCTTGAGGCGCAGTTCTTCTACTTTTTGGAATTGCTCTTGGTTAATACTACTTTTATACTTAACCATAAAGTTATCAAGCGCTTCGGGAATCTGCTCTTTTAAGGGAATAATTTTTTCCATACGCAGTATCATGGCAGAGAACTGCTCCTCAAAACCACTTTTTTCAAGTATCCCTTTTAAATCTCTAAGATAATATTTATTCAATATTCTTAATGCTTTCGCTATTTCCTTAGCCATAGCCTTAATATCGGTACTTTCAGGCAAGATACCCGGCCAACTTGATAGATTATCCAATGCCGCTTCAATGTCTTGATGTGCTTTATCCTCTGTAGTAATTTTAAGCCTTAATGCTTCTATTATAGTTTTGAGGCCACTGTGAACCTTATAAGCCTCATCACGTATCTCTTTAATTATATTGTTTGTTTTATTGTTATATTCTTCAGGCTTTCCTAAAGGCGAAGATGTGACCGCAGGAAATTGCAGGCTTGGATTTTTTCCATTTCCTGCCAGAGTAAGCATTGTGTTAGTAATTTTTTGGCCCTCTCCAGCCCTAAAGCTATTACTATTTAAAGGGCTGGCTGCGCCTGTCAATTCAATTCCTCCGCTCACATAACTCCGTATCGTTTGCCCATAAGGAGTGGCTACACCTTCCTTTATATTATATTCGCCATGCTGAAATGATTCCTTATATTCATTAAAATAGGTATTTTTTGACCACTGCTCTTGCGAAATAAGGTTAGTTAAATTCTTACTGTCAATTAGCTTCGCATAGGCGCCCTGCTTTCCCCGGAATCTTTCCTTAAACCATCGAGAAAGCACTAATGAAAAGAATACCTGCCGCAAGGCGGCATACCTTTGGGAAGTATTAACCTCTCTGGTCAGCTTTGGAATAATAAGTTCTCTGATAAGCTGTGTGGAGTATTCATTCAACTCTTTTAGCCGTTCGTCTTTAAAATTATACTGCTGAACGCTGACAGCTGAAAGCTGAGAGCTTTTGAGGTAATCTTCTTCTAACAATACCTTGAGGCTTGCCTTGTAAATGTAGGCGGAATTATCTGTTTCTCTTACGATTATCTCCCCTGGTACTATCCACGGACGGGTTAAGGTAGGAATGGTAATATTCTCAGAGCCAAAGAGCTCACCTGCCTTCTGATAGAGCTTATCCCAATAGAGCTTACCATCTGGCGTTTGAGGTGAGGTGCATTGAGCCGTATCTTTCTTGAGTTGCAGGTCGGCTTCCAGAAGAATCCTCCCGATATCGGTTTTCTCTAATTCAAAGTCTATGATAGTATCCGGAGCATCGGGCCTCAGGTTGACCCAGAATGTATCATTGGGGAGGGTTACCCCTATCAGAAAGTAACTTAAAAGTGTTTTCGCTTTTTCTGCCGCGTCGGTTTCTGATATCTCTTTTATTGCCCCCTTATCTAAAATAATCCTATAATCATCTGTGACAGTATCATAAGAGAAATACCTAAGCTGAGGCGGCCTCAGCTTATCACCAAAAGGTACATTAGTATGTATTTGCCTAAAGTACTCTGATACATTAAGTTCGGCTACCCCTTGGGCAAATGCGAATTGGGTAAAAATGAGGCAAAAAGATACCCATAGGGAAATAGTTTTATGCAGCAAATGTGATTTCATGGATACTTTAAGTTTACCTCAAGAAACAGGAGTTACAAGGGCGAAAACAGCTTTTTTTGAAAGCGCTTTCTTCTGTGACAGTGCGGCTTATATCTGTTGGGAAAAAGGGGTGGAAAGAAAATTATTTCCTATTCACGTAGGAAGAAAGCTTATTGGTAACAGTAGCAGGAAGAAAGGCAGATACGATCACTGACTTACTGGTATAGCGCACCTTTTCAACCTTGCCTTCCCGATAAATTAAATCCACTAAGCTCATTTTATCTAAGGGTATGCTTAATTCTACCTTTTCAAAGACGTTAGACACCTTTTGTGATATCAAGGCTAAGAAGCCATCAAGATTCTCTTTTTTTAACGCGGAGAGGGCTACTGAATTAGGAAAATCGATTTTGTAGCGTTCAAGCCAACTTGCATCCTCTAACTTATCAACTTTATTCAATACAGTGATAGTAGGTTTATCCTGGCAATTCAATTCCTGAAGCACCGTATTCACCGACTGATAATAGCTATAGCGCAGTGGATGAGCAATGTCTAAGACATGAATCAATAAATCCGCCTCTCTTACGTCTTCTAACGTAGCCTTAAACGCCTCAATAAGGTGATGCGGCAGGTTATGCAAAAAACCAACCGTATCGGAAATCACAACTTTTTGATGATTAGGCAGAACCAGTGTCCGCGACAATGGATCAAGGGTGGTAAACAAACTGTCATCGGCTAACTGATGCTCGTTTACCAGAGAATTAAGAAGAGTAGTCTTTCCCGCGTTGGTATAACCTACAAAAGAAACCAAAGGGACATCGTCTTCCTTGCGCTTTTTACGAATCAACTCGCGATGGGAATGAACCTTTTCCAAATCCCCCTTCAGCCTGGTAATTCGGCTGCGGATACGCCTGCGGTCAAGCTCTAATTTCTGTTCACCCGGGCCCCGGGTACCGATGCCTCCCCCTAAACGCGAGAGCATTGTCCCTTTCCCGGTTAAGCGCGGCAATAAATACTCCAACTGGGCAAGTTCCACCTGCATCTTTCCTTCGGGGCTTTTGGCATGCAGGGCAAATATGTCTAAAATCAACTGGGTCCTGTCAATGACTTTACAGCCTAACTTTTCCTCCAAATTTCTGGCTTGGGTTCCGGACAGATCAACAGAGAAAACTACCACATCAATCCGCAGTTGAGCTGCTACCAGGTTTAGTTCCGCGGCCTTGCCTGAGCCGATAAACAAACTAGGCGACGGTTTATCGTAATGGCATATAACTTCATCAACTATCTCTAAACCAGCAGTTTTTACCAATTCCCTTAACTCTTGTTTTTCATCCTCAATCTTCATGCCCTGGGATCGTAAAGAAAATACATCAACAGTAACCAGCAAAGCCTTTTCTTTCTCAAACAACTCAATCATTTTGCTCTCCTTAACCTCACGCTACCCACCGCCAGCAGAGTCATTTCTTTCAAAAACTCCCCGCATAATTTTTAAAGCCTCCGGATCAAACTTTATCCCTAAACTTTCTGACTTAGCAATATCCCTAAAGCATTTATCATATTCTCCATATAAAAAATAGGCAGTGGCCCGATTTCTGTAAGCCGTGCCATAATGAGGGTTGATTTCTATTGCCTTACTATAATTTACAATAGCTTGTTCTAAACTATTCCTTGTTTGATAAATTACTCCCCGGTTATTATAAGCTTCATAATAATATGGGTTACTGTCTATAGCCGCACTATAATCTGAAATTGACCTATCCAAATCCCCTAAGCTTTGATAGATGGCGCCTCTATCATTATACGCTTGCGCAAAATCCGGCTTAATTTTTATCGCTTGATCATAATCTAAAACAGCCTCTCTAAAATTCCCTTGGATATGATAAGCAAATCCTCTGCTAGAATAGGCTTGCGCATACTGCGAGTGAATTGCTATTGCCGTAGTATAATCAACGATGGCTTTATCTATTTTACCCTTGCTTACATAAGCGTTGCCACGGCAAAGGTATGCCCTGGCTTTTCGAGGAGATTTTTTTACCACATCATCCCACAAACTAAATTCATCCTTCCAAACAACATTTCTGGCATATGACATGATTGAATAAACACAAACAAGAAGTGAAAGAAACACTGCGATGAGTTTAGAGTATTTTTTACCAAACAATGAATATGTGCTGCTGACTATAAAAAGAATATATCCAACCATCGCAAGGTATAATCGATGCTCAAAAATCACATCCTTAATAGGGATAACGCTTGATTCCGGCGCAAGAGCAAGAAAAAAGAAGAAAATACTAAAAGCAATTAACTTATGCCTGCGAAAAGCCTTTAGAGCAAAAAATAAAATCAAAAGCAAAGACAGAAAACTCAGCAAGGCAGGAAAATCCCCCAGCAAAGTCTTGGAAGGAGAATAATCATAATCGAGATTCTGTCCTACAGGAAAGAAAAGAAGCCTCAGATAGGTAAAAACAACTCTAAGTTGGGTCAAAAAATAAGTGCTCGAAGATAAAAGGCTACCTCCTTCCTGAACCCTTCTCATTTCCAAGAAATCTACAGAGTGAGTAAAAAACATTGTTAAAGGAATTACTGCTAAACAAAGCAAAAATGGTACAACGCTTCTATAGCTAACGTCTTTTTTATCAAAGAAAAACACCTCATACATTACAATCATAAAAGGCAGCGTTATGGTCGACTCTTTTGTAAACATTGCTATGACAGATAGAAAGACTGAAGCAACATAACACCATGTTGTAGTTTTCCTGTTTTGCGAACTGTCCGTCAACAATCTCGACTTACTATACAGGCATAAGGAAGCTAAATAAAAAAGGGCCGACAGAGAAGTAATCCTTTGAATAATGTACGTTACGCTCTGTGTCTGAATAGGATGCGCGACAAAAATCAACCCGGAGAATAAAGCGCAAGGAACAGCATAAACAGCAATCGCTTTACCTCTCATTGCAGGGGTAGAAAATGTTAAACGGATAAACCACCAGGCCAAAACCGCTGTAGCCAAGTGTACAATAAGATTAAATAAGTGCCAGCCGAAAAGATGAACTTGGTTGAGATGATAATTAAGCGCTATCGAAAAAAAAGCTATAAAGCGCGTAGGCCAAAAATCAAAAATAGCTCCTAAATTCGCGATATCTTGTATATTAGGATTACGCGCAATGCAGCGATTATCATCAAGATGAAATGAACAAGAGAATGTGTTAGAGTAAATAAGACTACCTAAAAGGCATATGCTGATTATTGCAAAAAATTTATTATGAAAAAGTGTTTTCAGCATAGACTAACTCATTGATAATCGCATCTTCAATCCTTACCTTTGTTACATCTAACCAAAGAATCCGCGTATCTTTCCTAAACCACGTCAACTGCCTTTTGGCATAATTGCGGGTATTTTTCTTCATCAACTCTTTAGCGAAAGCTAAATCATAGCCTCCCTCTAAATAGCCCCGCACTTCCTTAAGGCCGATTGCCTGGCTACAGGTAAGGCTTATCTTTTTCTTACCTGCTTTCCTTACTTCTGCGACTAACCCCTCCTTAAACATTGTTTCCACACGCGCATTAATATCATTATAGAGCTCCTGCCTGTCTTTATTGAGCCCGAATATCCTTACCTCATATTTTTCACTTAAGCCTTTTCTCTTACGCCATAATTCTGAAATAGGTTTTCCGGTGAGCGTATAGACTTCTAAGGCCCTAACAATCCTACGCGTATCATGAGGATGAATCTTGGCAGCAGCCTCTCTATCCACCGCCAGTAATTTATTATACAAAAATCCGCTTCCTCGTTTTTTTTCTTGTTGGTAGAGCTTTTTACGCAAGGCTTCATCCTTCTTTACTTCCTCAAAGATTCCATCAATAAGCACACTCATGTAAAGGCCGGTCCCGCCTACAAACAAGGGGATTTTTTTTCTTTTATGGACCTGCCTTATTTTTTGCAGTGCTAATTTTCTGTATGTGGCAACATCAAACTTATCTCCTGGAGAAACAAAGCCCAGTAAATGGTGAGGAATACTCTTTTGCATCGCCATGTCAGGTTGAGAGCTTACAATCCTTAAGCCTTTATAAATCTGCATGGAATCAAGAGATATGATTTCAGCGCTGATTTTTTTGGCTAATGATATGGCAAGAGCGCTTTTACCGATAGCGGTAGGGCCGACTAAAAAAATAATTTGTGGCTTTTGTTTTACGGGGCGTAATTCCGGCTTTGCCATAAACTAAGGGAAAATTCTGGTAGGATACCCTTCTGCTTCCAACGCATTCTTAAGCGCCAACGCTTCCTGGCGAGTTTTTACTTTTCCAACCCGTACACGGTAGAGGAGATTTTGTCCTGAAGGAACTTGGTCAATAAATGCGTCAAAGTATTTTCCCTGCAATTTACTCATTAGGCGTTCGGCATTTTTAAGGCTTGCAAAACTTCCCACCTGCACTGTAAAGAAAAATTCCTGCCCGCTAAAAAGTTCCTTAGCCATACGTGCCTCTAAACTCTTAGGAAATTTCTGCGCTAACAACTCGGCATAGCCTTTTGCCTTTTCCCACTCCCCAGTTTTCAAAGCACAGCGGGCCAAGCCTAAATAAGCGCTGTTAGCTAGTGCCGTATTAGTCCTTAGAATTTCCTCATAACGGCTTTGCGCGGTCGCGTATTCCTGGTCTATAAAATAGCTGTCTGCATAGAGCACTTGGACAATAGCGCTATAGTTACTCTCTTTATAATTTTCTATCATGATTTTCAGTTTCTCACGCGCCTTTTGAGTATCACCCAGCTTAAGGTAATTAAGCCCCAAAAGATAGTATGCCCTATCCATATCCTTCCCGCGGGAAATGCTTTCCGCGCATTCTTCAATGCTTTCGCTATAGCTGCCTTGCAAGTAAAGAGCCTCAGCTCTGTGTAAGCCTTCGGCATAGCAGTAGAGAGTAGAGAGTAGCAAGTAGAAAGTAGAAAGTAGAAAAGTCAAAAATATTTTTTGTTTCACTGTTTAGCTTTTAACTCCTTAGAAATCTTTTTTTGGGTTTCTAATAAAATCCTATGCCTTCGTTCTTTCTCTATCTTTGGCACATCGTCAGGTAATTCGCCCGCCTTAGCATGCGGGCGGGGCGAGTATTTAAAGATATAGGCGCCGTTAAATCTTACCTTTTGCACGAGTTCAAGGGTCTCTTTAAAATCCTCTTCCGTCTCGCTCGGAAAACCCACGATAATATCTGTGGTAAGCTCACCTTGGGGCACTATCTTACGATATTCTCCTGCTAATTGAAGATAGCGCTCTCTGGTATAGCCGCGTTTCATCAACTCTAATATTCTATTCGAACCTGACTGAAATGGCAAGTGTAAATATTTTTTGAGCTTATCTAACTTAGCCATAGCCTCAAAAAGCTCAACTGAGGCGTCTTTCGGATGAGAGGTAACAAAACTGAATTCTCGTAAACCGTCTATATCATTAACCAGCTTTAATAATTGCATAAAATTAACTATTGACCGCGAACGATATGCCCTCCCCTGATGTGGGGAGGGCAAGGGAGGGGGTAATATCCGTATTTCCTGATATTGACTGACAGATTTGAACTGATACGCATTCACGTTCTGGCCAAGCAAAGTAACGCGCTCAATTCCCTGTTTTATATTTTGCTCTATCTCCGCGATAATATTCTTATAATTCCGATGTCTTAGCCTTCCCCGCACATACGGCACTACACAGTAAGAGCAGAAATTATCACATCCCTCTGAAATCACCACAAAGCTACTGTCTTTTTCCTGACGAAACATAGACTCATACACAACCTCATCGCGCTCTTTTTTACTTACCGCTAAAAAAGGCTGATGAGCTAATGAGCTAATGAGCTGATGAGCAAACACCTCTTTTAATAAATATGGAATTTCCCCGATATTATTCGTCCCCACCACCACATCAATCCCCTGCATCCGTTTAAAAGCTTTGTCTTTATAGTTTTCTGCCATACAACCAACCAGCCCGATAACCGGCTTAGGCACCATTTTAGAAAACCGCCCAATCTCCGACCAAACCTTATCCTCAGCATGCTGCCTCACAGAACAAGTCACAAACAAAACCGCGTCAGCCTTTTCCTCTTCTTCCGTCACCCCAAATCCCCCCTCCAAAAGCAGCCCCGCAATTACTTCAGAATCCCTGAGGTTCATCTGACATCCGAAGGTACGGATGTAGACTTTTTTTGGCAAATTTTTATAAGCTTTTGATTCTTTTGACATTGCGATTTTCTTTCGGTTTCTAAAAACAAAAAATTAAAGGGGGCAAAAAGAGAAAATGAAATTCTTTTTTGGGGCAAACGGCCGCCAAGGCATGAGGCGATTTTGATGTTTTTAAAAAGCAGCCCGGCAAGTTTTTTTTTAGTAGCAAAGTCTATCTTTTCTTTGCTATCATCATAGCCATCAAGAAACTCTTTTACTCTGTTTATATAGCCCTCTGACCGTTCTCGTTCAATCTCTCTAAGCTCATATCCTGCAAGGAGTTTCTTCAAAGATTCTTCTTCATCTCTAAGGCTTGAATTTTTCTCGCGATAGACATCTTCACCAAGCAAATTTTCCAGATAAGCGTCCGTCAGTTTTGATTGTTTTTCTTGGTTAATTTTCAGCTTATCTTTGACTTCGGAGAAGTCAATTTTGGCGTTTTCGCCAAAATGAGGAAAATTTGAGCCATTTTGCAAAGTCCCTGTCGTCCATCGGCACTGTTTTAAGCGCTCATTTTAGACTAATTGCGCAACTACCTTTGTAACTTCCGGTTCAATATCTTCTGCCTTCACCGATCTATTCGTACACCGAATATGATTGACATAAGGGCCAGAACAGCGATACCAACGTTTCTTTATGTTTGTCCTGTGGTTTGATATTGATAATACACCATTATATTTAAAAAATAGTGTCGTTTCTGCGTAACTATAACCATAACAACATGTTATGATATAATTATCTTCTTCTGGGCCTGCCTCTGGGTCTGGGTGTTGCCAAGTCTAATCTCTCTCTCAAACTATCAACAAAATCATCCGAACCTAAAACAGAATCACTGGTAATCGA